>JAABUO010000084.1_pt1 | contig 262555 bp, 201 predicted proteins | sample 5559291 | NCBI WGS metagenome assembly JAABUO01 (sample SAMN10711878, study PRJNA513372) | rock metagenome | isolation source: Antarctica rocks | place: Antarctica: Victoria Land, Finger Mt sud
CCCCTCCCCCTGCCCCTTCAACTCCCTCGCCACCCCCCGACTGATCATATCACAAACCGCCCTACCTGTCATCCCCCACCCTTTCCATCAGCACCACCCTCACAACCTCGCCCTCACCCCCTCCCCCTCCCCCTTCAACTCCCTCGCCACCCCCCGACTGATCATATCACAAACCGCCATATTCGTCACCATCGGATTCACCCCGCTCGCGCTCGGGAAAACACTCGCGTCCGCCACGTACAGGCCCTCGACGCGCCAGACCTTGCCTTTGGGATCCACCACCCCTGGGGGCTCGCCAGCTCGCCCGTGTTCGGAGGACGACATGCGACATGTGCCCATCTGGTGTGCGGAGCCGAAGGTTGCGTCGCCGTGGGGGAAGCCGATGCGTCGGATGGTGGAGAGGAAGGAGCGGAAGGCGGGGTCGTTGATGTCACCGCCTTGTGCAGTTGTCTTGTTTTCGTCATCAGTAGGAGTGGTGGAGGTGGTAGAAGAAGGCGAAGAAGAGGCATCCTCCTCCGCCCTCACAAATCGCGGCCAACTCCCCACCGACCCGTAGATCTCCCTCGCCCCCATGGTGTACGCGATCTTTGCTAGAGCACATATCCCCTCCAACGCCGCCCTCCGCTCATGCTTTCCTGGCGTATACTGCACTCTCAACCTCCCATCCACCGGATCGGGGTATACGCGCCCTGTATTCCGGTCGCGGACGAGCGCGAGATGCCCTGTGCTGTGGGAGAAGGCGGCGCAGCGGAGTTTGTAATCGAGGCCGGAGCGCCAGGGGAAGAAGGGCAGGAACCAGGAAGGGAGCATGGTCATGGCTTCGAGTTTTACGCCGCAGGAGGGGGCAGTGGGGTTCTCGAGAGAGGTGATGACGGTGGTAAGGATGGGGCCTTCCCACGGAAGGGTAGGCTGCGTGTAAGTTGCCCCGAGGAGGGCCACTGTTGGATGTTAGTTGTTTTGGGGGAGGGCGATGGCTGTGGAATAGGGGTTTTGGGCGGAGGGAAGAGAAAAGAAGACTCACCGGGATGGAGATGGAGGTTCCGCCCTATCTGGGGATTTGTGAGGCCGCTTCGGAGGGGTAGTAGTGGTGATTGGAGCGTCCCACATGAGACGATGACACGCTTCGCTTTGATGATGACCGAGCGAATGGTTTTGTCGTCGCCGCTGACGCCGCCGTTGATATCTCGAGAGCGCCAGAGTCCCTTGACGCCTACGGCGGTTCTCTTACCTTGAATATTCTCGAAAAGAACTCTCTCTGCTTCGAACCTTCGATGAACTGCGCACCAGCTCTTGCAGCATCAGGAAGGAAAGAAACGACAGGACCTTGTTTCTCGGCCGAACCGCATCCCAGTGTGCAGTAGCCACAGTAATGCTTGTTCCCGCCTGTATTCTGTGGAACAACTTTGGCGCTGTAGCCTAATTTCCGGGCCCCCTCGTATAGCACTTGGTTGTTAAGGCTATGCTCGACGTGATCCGTGGATACACCCATACGGTGACATACTCGATCGAGAGAATCTTGAAAGGCGGACGAGGTGAAGAAAGGAAGACCAGCATCTGCCCATTCTTGACGCACATACTGCTGAGTCTGTAAAGAAGCAGACCAATTAACCGTCCCACCACCTCCCCATGCTTGCCCAGCGATGATAGCAGTGCTATTATCATCTGATACATCCACGCCTCCATTCATGAAGAGATGAACCGCGGCATCGGCTTCAGTCATGGGTAAGTGCTTGGGAGAGTAATGGTAAGCTTTCTCCACAACAATGACTCTGAGTCCTGCTTCTGCGAGGTTCTTCGCACAAACACCGCTGCCACAGCCACTGCCTACGATCACAACATCCGTCTCGAGGATTCCTTGCTCATCGCCTGGGGGAAATTGTATGAAATCGTATTCAAATCCCTTACCCGGCTTGCAATGTATAGGTACTCTCGGAAACCCGAGCACAGGGCCTAATGTACCGCTATTCTTTACCCATGTTGCCGCTACCAGTGATGCCAATCCTTTGACGCCATCACGAAGAGGAGGCAGGTAGGAATTTGCCCAACCCTGTAATAATTGCTGACGAACATTGACTGGCTGGAGATGGAACGAGGTGGTGGATCCAGTTGTTAGGAGACAGCCTGCTCGCGTGCTATACAAAATATCAGAGCACCATTATTGCACAGAAACATGCGGGGTGTGTCTCACTCCAAGGCCGATAGAATTACCCGAATGCCTTTTACTGCATCTTCCCTCAAGTAATGACCCAATTGCCTATGTATCGATTCTTTGAAGCCAGGCGTAGAGCTAGCGTTCTCCTGCAGAAAGCTTTGAGCCGTCTCCGTTGGGGCAGACACAGGTATAAGCTGTTGTGTTCGCTCGATCGCTGAGGCATATTCTGAGGTTTGGATGGCAAGCTTCCTTGCTGATGGAGTTGATGAGACCTCAATGGACGGTATGATAGCGTCCGCAATGGCCATTAACGTTCTCCATTGAGCTGCTGTGAGGACTTCGCCTTTGGGAGGTGGTGGTAGCGGGCTGGCCAGAGGGGAAAGGAGGTTAAGCTCTGTGCTGGTCATTGTACTGCCTTGAGCTCGAAGAACTAGAAGGATCTTCGAGGAAAGGAACCTAAGAGGGAACGGAAGAGCTGGCTGAAAGAGCGTTCATCGATTTGATAATGCTTAGAATGTGGACATTTGACGAAGGAGACATAGCGAGAGCCATACAAACGAATAGGAGAAACAAGACGGTAGGGAGCTTCTGTTACCTCAATATTCAGAATGTGGTTCCCCCCCGCAACTTTTGAAAATCAGTTTTTTTTTTTCGACGCCGGATTGCAAATACCACCCATTCCTCAACACCAACTCTATTTTTCTACATCAAATTGATTCTAAATAGAAACACTATATCTAGAAACACTTTAACAGCACTCTTATTTCATAATTCAACTTGAGACAAAAGTTATGTGTGTAATTGCGTTTGTCAAAGCTTCGCCTCGGCACATTTTGGGCACTCCTCAAGTCCCCACCAAGCCTCTATCAAGCCCCCACCAAGCCTCACCAAATACGTTCGATCAAAGTCTCTCGACAGCAATAGATACACACGATCGTGACTGCAATGCTCAAATTGAATCAAGATCAATGTACAAACTATTATTAATACTTTACTAGAATTTGTAGCAATTCAGATGCGTTGATGTTGAAGCATGGGTGATGTTTGCAATCTGGCGTCGAAAAAAAAAACCTGATTTTCAAAAGTTGCGGGGGGGAACCACATTCTGAATATTGAGGTAGACGACACGGCAAGGATTGAATCCCGTTGCGAAACACTCCAGTGCTTCTCATCCTTCAACTACGTAGAGGCGTTGCAGCCAATGGATCTACCGAGGTCCATGTTAGGGCCGGCGCGAAATTCTTGGCATGCAACCAGGGATCATCTTAAGCATGTAAAAAGAGCATTGATTCTAGATCTTTAATAAAAACGATGTAGTCGTTCCGAACACCATGGTACAGATGCCGTGCTACCTCCTTGAAGCATTATTCGCATCAAGTTCCCACTTCAACGGCTCGCCACTTCAGCACTGGCCCGTCCGTAGTAGTCCGTCATTCCCCTGGTAAAGAGTAGCGAGGCAACAGGTAGATAGGATATGGCAGCGAACCCTTAGTCTCGAGGGCTAAAGCCAGGCCAATAGGCACACTTCCAGAGGATCTCCTTCGGGGCTCTCTGTGAATGTCACGTTGTCTAGCTGAGGGTCTGAATTTCATCCTAACATGTTATGGTGTTGTTACAATTGCTGCTGCTGGTGTGCTGAACGTGGAAAATCAAGTGCACATCTTTCGCGAGATGGAGTGATAGCACAGGAATGCTCCACGAGGATTGCAACGCGGAAGCACAGCGCTCTGGGAGAAGTGTAGAGGAAACTCAGTTGAAGGAACCCAAGGAAAGAACTCAGGACAGGCGACTGAAGCCTGCAAACTCAAACAGAAGAGAAGCAAAATAGCGAGTCTTCACGATCTCAGCAGCAAAGCCTTCAACTTCATCTCTGGAATCTCCATGTCTTCATTGCCATTATGCCCCATCTGCCCTCCATCCTCATTTCCCTACCGGAGCTTCTGATAGAAATAGCCTAAGAAACAAACGGATTCGCTCGCTCAATATTTTCCCGCAAACAATGATTACACTTGTGAAAAAACAAGACCCATGCCAGTATGACCCCTTAGACGCTTTGGAAGATAAGGAAGATGCAAACCCCTCCCCCTGTTTTTTGGTTGTGGTAGAAGATGAAGGTTGTATGGGAGCGAGTAGAGCAATGTCGCATGGACATGGACCAGCTCAATCCCGCGAAGGAAAGCTGAATGCTCAAGGATCTCGAGGTAGTGCGGGCGTAGGCGGCATGAACGTTATTCATTAGTCGGATATGGTATACTTGATTCATGTACATGCTGTGTTCTGACCACCAGCAATCGGAGATCATGATGTGGAAGAGGCCAATAACAAGCTGAACGGCTCGTCCTCTGTGTGTATCGGCGTGGGAGAGGGGTAGTCGAGGAGTGAGGTCCATGGTTCTTCAAAAGAAGTGTGTGTAAACTTTTGACTGTTCATGGACCTCCATTTCCTGTACCCAGTCAGTATATGCAGGCATCACAATCTCAAAAGACGTACCATCTTGAATGTGTTGAGCTCTTCCTTAATCTGTTGAGCAAGCATAGGCGTCAGGCGATTGCATGTTGCAATCTCACCCCGCCTATCGTATTCTCCGCTCGGCCAGGTGTCATGGAACTGTATACGTGGGCTGAAACTAATGTTGCGAGCAGCAGCGGCAGCGGCAGCAAGACTACGGGGCGTTCCTGGTACGCTTTTTGACTCTCCCTCGGCATATTTTCCGAGAGCAAGGAAGTAATCTTCGCCCTCTATGGCGACGGAGTCGGTCCGACGATGTTCAAGGCGCGGCGGTGCATCATCGGCAGGGGTACTCGGTGCACTAGAGCGCGGGGAATCGTTGAAACGTGCAGCTGGGGCGAGAGTAGGCTCGTTAATCCTGGCATCAACAGGTCGAAGGCTAGGAGAGGAATTTCCAGAATCCGTGCCACGGCCTACTTTGAAATCAGCAGATATCCAAAGGGCTAGAGATGATAACTCACGCTTCAATATGCCTTTCTTCACAGCAGCTAAGACCTCTGCACGCTCCATCTCCCCACCGACAATGCTTCGTCTTGGCGCAGCATCCTCGTGGCGTAGAGAGCTTACTGATTCGATGGCAATGCTTGCCGCGTCCATGGAGTTCCTTTCCAACTTTGGAAACCCAGTGCCACCTCCAGGCTGCTCGTGTGGGTTGGCGTTGACATTTACCTTTTCACGCTCGGCCTCTACGGTGACCATAGAGACCTGTGCAACACTCGGTTCCGGGACGGCAGAGTCGGCCGCAGGCACACCAACCACAGACTTCGGTCGGAACAGCCCGACCAGTGACCGAGAGCCCTTCTTCATCCCTTTGCCCATCTTCCTGATCATCACGGACGCAGATGATGCAGTTGATGAGATCGAAAGGTTGTCCGTAGAGCCTGTGAAGAATTGGCCTTGTCCAGAGTATATGCCTTCTCCAAGACCACCAGCTTCCTGCTTCTGAGCAATAGCTGCTTGTTCAGCCTCGCGCTCATCTGCATACCGGTCTTTCCTTAGTTTCGCTCGCTCTGTGGACTGATCGTTCTTCATACTATTCTCCGCCGAGGCCTTTCGGAGCTCCGCTGCGCTGCCAAAAGAGAAAGCTCGTCGTAACCTTGAGGACTTTCCTTCCTTCTTGCCATCCTTCTTATTCAAACCTGCCAGACTCTGGGCAGCTGGGCTTTCCGGAGCATTGGCTTGAGGTGAAGGAGTGTGTACGGGAGCAGCAGGCTTTTGCTGTATGGCATTTGCAAAGCCGTTCTTGGTTGAGGCAGATTGAGGGCTCATTGCCATGGGCTGAGAAAGCGGTGAGGGGTTTGTCATCCGTTTGTTCGCATCAGAGGAGCCACGTGGAGGAATGTTCACGATCTTTGCTTCATTCCTGCCGAAGGTGGTAGCTTGCTGTGCGGGAACGTTGGCTGTGGGAGCTGTCATCGGTGCCTCTCGCTTGGACTGATTGATCAATATGTTAGCGGGATTCCTTAGTCATGTTCACAGAATGAAGCGTTTGCCTGGAGCAAATTGGAGGTGTAGAATACATCAAAACATACCGAAGGCGGTCTCGAGCTAGAACGACCAGATACCGAACTCTCAGCACTGCCATTACGACCGTGTGCAGACCCGGGTCTCTGCATAATTGGAGGACGTGTCTCCTTGCGTTCTTGAGGGGCTGGACTTGCAAGCATTGCAGCATATGTCTTGGGTTGAGGTGTGTGTACAGGAGCTTCTGAAAATTGGTTTACGTGGTCTCCAGCTTCCATGCTGCTGATACTTCGTCGCCGATACCTTTTTGCTAATTCGGGCGTCGTTTGTTTGGGCAGAGTCATGTCATCTGTAGTGGCCGACAGTCTCTTCGCACTGGAACTGGGCTCATTCGAGGTCTGGCCACGGTACGAGGAGTATGCCGACAGCGAAGGTGAGCTATTTGAGTGTGCGGGATTACTGTACAAGTGTCCAACGGTTGCCATGCCCGAGCCAGATGGCAGAGCAGATCCACCCTGCAACGATGCATTTGTCATTGACACGCCTGCGGTGTCTGCACGACGATGTATACGCCGATATCGATCTGGTGAGGATCTGGCAACGTTTGCTGAAGGCAAGGTAGACAAGGAGCCAAGATCTATCGCCGATTGTGGCCGTTGTGCAAACTGCTTGGACGCCTGTGACAATATCGAAGCATCGCTATTAGAACTTGCTTGCGGTGGAAGTGTATGTGGGTTGGACGGATCCAGAGGGGTGCTACCCGCTGGCTGACGGTATCGATTCAGGCTATTAGAAGTATTCAGGGTTTGTTGCGTGAAAGGGATTACTGGTGCAGAAGATGTCCGGTTCTCCTGCCGAAGATGAGGAGAAGCGGTAGGGTGTTGGCGTAGGGGATTGTTGGTGCCAGGCAATGCCGGAGTGTTGGAAAAGGCATAGGGAGCCACTGGCACCGAGGCAATCGATGTATGCCCTCTATAGCTTGTAGTTGCCATTCCACCCATGTTGTACATGTTTCTTGGCATCTGCGAGCCGCGTTGGTGTTGCTGGCTCTGTGACCCGTTTGAAAAGGCGTCCGACGACGATGGGCGAGTCTGCAGCATCGTGATCGTCGAAGATGGTGATGGAAATGACTGAACTAAGGCCGCCATGCTGCAGGAATGGGTAGTGATTATGTATGCTCTCTTTTCCGTGACCTTCGGCTTCGAAACAGGTTGGCCTGGTAGGATTGTTGAAACAGTTGGCAAGGATTCGGTGCTGTGACAACAGGTCGGTCAGCATTGATCGTATATGAAGGTGCCAGGCATGCTATCAATAGTGACTGTTTGATTGCCACTGAGAAGCTTCGCGGAGCAGTGGCAAGGTGGGCGGAGCAATTCAGGGTCAGACACAACATACGAAGCTAATAGCAGGGTTGAGTGCTTCAAGAACGGTCAGGTGAATCGAAATTGTAAGGTTTGTTGAGAAGACAATGGTCGAAGAGAACGGAGACAGGCCGACGTAGGGTGGTGCTTGGAGGTGGGTAGGGAGCGAATCTGACTGACTGTACCGTGCTTCTCAGCCTTCTGGTTGGAGCGAGGACAATTGGCAAACAACAACAATGCAGGCCGTGGATGGCTGTCGTGCTCTGGATGGAGCACGCAAGACCGTCAAGCTGTTTACTACTATAGCATGGGCGGATGGAGAGATTTAGAGTCGAAGGTGGTGGTGAAAAAAAGAGCGGGAGTTGGTGATGGTGTACGACTCAGGAGCAACGGTGCCGAAGCGAAGCCGACGAAACACGAGTCAAAAGAATGTGGCGAATTGAAGGGCAGACAGGTATGTAGAACGCGACAAAACAGCAGTGATGGAGAAGAAGAAAGCCGCCACGAGAGGAGGATGAGGTGGATGGTCGAGTGATGGGATGAGGTATCGATATCGGACAGTATGTGGTGGTGAAGCAGGATCAAGACTTCTGCTCGGAAGCCCCTGTGCAATGTGCAAGCAACAGCACAGACAGCAAGGTTTCCAGGGCCGCCAATCTCGGAAGGGCTTAGTCGAGCTACAACGCTTGAACGCGTCCAGCACCTGTTTCAGAGGCTAACTATGGGCCTATGGCGCACAACACGCCCGCCGATCCACCAATTTGACCAGACCCGCAACAGCTTTCCAATTCCTTCCATGTCTATGAGTAGATACTTCAAGTAAGACCTCAGCAACCAGGCACACACATGCTACAGTACTACCCTACATATAGGCATCCTGCTACCAGGGTAAGACTGGTTGACGACACTGATTTGCTCTTTCTGCTGAGCCGCGAGGAGGACTGCGAGTGCGGGGACCAAGTTCCACAGCAGATCATTCAACCCCCCCACTCTTCAACCGCGAACAATTTCGCCAGAATGGCGGCAGCCATCAAGGTGAGGGCGGCGAGCTAACCTCAATGGCTCGTGGGAATTGGAGGCTATCCTCGCCCCGTGTCATTCGCCAATACTTTAACGCTCTGGATGGGCATGCAGGTCATCATCCATGGGGTGTGGTCTGGTTCTCGCACTGACGTGTTCGACCTGTAATGGGGAGAGTGGCCGAGGACGGAGTACGAGTACCTTGCATTGCTGATTGCGACCTCTTGCATTTATGTTGCCGTCCGAGTATTGGAACCGCTCTCAACCGCCAGAAATGGCCCTTTCTCGACCGTTGCCAAAAATCGTTGGCCATCAGCGAAGGAATAATCTGGTTGGTAACGCTCCGAGATTCTTTCACATGCTGCACCGTTGGCCTCGATTGTCATGCAGCTACGCGGGCTGCATACCTTAAGGTATGAAGAATCCTCCCCGGTAGCAACCGAGAGCGGTGTGCGGTGATACTTTGCACAGCATCGATGTTGAACGATAACGGCATCAGCGGTAAATCTTGAAAGATCCGGAGATTTCGTGAGAAGCCCGATTTCGGTGGGTACTACAACCTATGACGCGGATTCGATCCGGATCCATTGAGACCACAGCAGCAACGATTGTGGAAACAGAGCCTCTGATTTTGGTCTTCACGCAAGCTGCAAGGCTGCTTGCGTTGCTGAAATCGGGGCCTTGCACGCCGAGTCCAATCTCTGTCCAACCACAAGCGTGTTACGGCGACTGGTGGGAGACACAAGACAGGGATTTATACTTTCGCGCCATCCCTTTCGGCTATCTACGATATCTCTACCCTCGAGATCTCTACCTCGCGGATCTCTTAATTGACCCTTCCCATCGTCAGATGAAAGGACCCCAAATCATCACTGATCCACTGCACCTATCTTCTCATGTCAAGTCTGGTCCCGCGCTGGTGTCATCGTGTTCCATCGGAGCAGTAAAGTATGCAATCAACCGCATTAGCACGGAGATCACCAACCATCATTTGTGTGCTAGAGCGGGTGTTTTCCCCGCGTCTGTAAATCCGCCTCTGGAGATTTCAGCGCCGCTAACGCTAGTCCCTTGTGTTTGCATTATCACCACGCTAATACGCTACCACAGGATTATGGAGTACCTCCGGGACTATTGTTCACGCTACATCCTCCTCTGCCACTTGTATTCAACATCAGCAAGTCTTGATATTTCGCTCAGTCAAGACTAGATGCCAAACCCTCTCGTTTTGGTGTCCTAAGGTTTGAGATGATGCCAGTGTTGTGAAGGTAGAGCTTACGATAAAGCGAAATTGGCTGGGTAGATAAACGGTTCCAACGTGAAATTGACAAGGTGAGCAATCTTATACGACAACTGAACCATATAAGTTCTTGCTTAAACTGAATTTATCACTGTCCCCCTCGGGAAACGACCGGTACCAGGCAAGTAATTCTTGAGACCAGAGTTGATATTACAAGTAGGTGCACCTTAAGGCTATCTCAATCCGCAGTCCTTTTGTGTTTAGCTGCTCTATATCGATTTACTAATTTGACCGCTTGGCGATTGAACGATTTTACAGTTCTGCTTCGTGGTGGTGTGGTTCAAACCAGTCTCAACCAGTCTCCAGCGTTTACAAACCGTTTGCGGAGCCTGCTCTGTCAACGCCAAACACTGTCATGAAGCACCAACAATTCGGACAATGTACGAGCTATATCAGGGGTTCTCTGCAGTATCCGTTGCTTTGAATGTAACCGTTGCTTTGAAATGTCCACCAGAATAGATTCTGTAACAGAGAACTAGTTCCATGTTATGAGATACATCAAAGCATTTAACGCCCCCAAGAAGCAGTATTGCTTTGTACTCAATGCGTACAATATATAATACCACGATATCAATCACTGAACCATCTACCCTCCTACCGCATAACCGGCGGCCTCCCCTCCTTATTCCACTTGACCCTACTCCTAACCCACTCCACCGCCTCCCTCACCCCCGTCCCCTTCAACGCACTAACAGGCAACACCCTACTATCCCTCACGCCCCCTCCCTTCTCGCCCTCAAACACCCTCCTCACCAGCCCCTCCTTAATCTTCACCGTCTCCACACAATCCTCCCGATCCTGCTTATTCGCCAACACCAACACCGGCACCCCCTGCGTCGCCTCCGACCCCAGCACCGACTCCAGCACCAGCCTACATTCCTGCAATCGCCCCAAATCCTGTCCCCCCTCCTCGTCCGCCACCCCACCTCTCTCCCCATCCACCCCCAAGTCGTCGAGCTCCCCATCCCCACCATCGCTGCTATCAACCACAAACACAACCGCGTGGCAGCTCTCGTAGTAGCTCTGCCATAGCCGCCGTAGACTGTGCTGCCCGCCTACGTCCCAGATCTTGAGATATACGTCGCCGAGATCGATGGTCGAGACGTTTTGGCCGACGGTGGGGACGGTTTTTTGGGCGGGGGGGGGGGCGGAGGGGAGGTAGAGGGATTTGATGGAGGAGAGGAGGGTGGTTTTGCCGGCGTTGTCGAGGCCTAGGAGGAGGATGGAGTATTCTACACGATTACCAATTGGGATTTCATGGGGCGAGGAGATTGGAAGCGTTGGGTATACCTTCTTTGCTGGTTGCGTAGGTGTAGATGGCTTTGGCGAGGTGGTACATGGTGGTGGCCCGCTTCAAGGATGAGGGTATGCAAGCTCGCGCGGAGGCAGCTGCTGAGGTCGCGCAGGCGTAGGCTGCATCCTTCGTCCTGCACCCAGGATTGCAGGTCAGGTCTTGGGCAGAGGTTTGCGATGAGCTGCGCCCTGTGGTGATGCCCGTTTTTACCTAGGGGGACGTTTCAGGGTTCGATGTTGAGCACGTGACCCTGAGCGAAATCGCTCAATCACAACTCTCTTCAATGCCATCGTGTCTTCAATTTCAAAGCATCCCAGATCATCTCCAGTACTTTGCCTAAAGACAATCATGTAACTTTTTTCGTACGATGATTTCTGAATCACTATCGCCGGCTCTTGAAAACGCGAACAATGGAATCGCTCCAAGGATACACCATGATTCAAAGAAGGTCATGGTACGTCCACTGCTTAAAGTATGACATTACGAGCCCATCTACAGTGAGTAGAGTGTCTGGCTGTGGTCTACTCTACTTTCCCAATAATAGATTTCATATAATTTCGAGTTGAAATGTCTGTGTGATGCCTTTCCATCTCAGGGCATGCCCTGTACTTTGGTTTCATTCACTCGTAGTCTCTACTTCTTCGTCATAAACTCGCAGATTTCGCAGCTAAGTCTTGGCGTTGTTGGTCACGACAGGGTGTTATAGCTGCTTCGCTACGAATGCTGAAGGCGTCACTCGAGGTCCAAGTTTTGCCATGGATCTAGCAGCCTTCCGAACGCATGGATTAAGAGGGTCGTTCTACAATAGCTCCATTCTTGCAGGAATCGTAAGACTTCCAATTCAGCACGCTGGTAATACCATGTGACCAACTTTTGACCTCGATGTCCTGGCTGGGCGTCCGTTGATTGGCATTTCCCTACATTGATTCCATCTTTGGTTCCTTTGAACGACGTCTCCGCGTTCATTCATCTTCATTCAGGGATGGCAATTAGCAGCCTCCACCGCCGCTACACCCACCTCCAAACGAAGCACCTGCGCCGGCACCCCCACCACCCGAAGCAACTGCACCAGCGCCGTGATCACCGCCTCTACGTTCAGGAACATTATAAGTATGAAGACGGATGCTTCCATCGCCTGGAAAGCCTGCATGACCGCCGGTGTGATAATGCCGAGGGTCTTCAACATGGCCGCCTCCACCCCTCACATTAAGGAACGGATACTGACTGTGCCATTGCCTCTGGTAAGGTCTATCAGGAGTTGCCGACCTTCGACGTCGAGAGCTGATAATGATAGCGACGATAATAGATAGGAGCAAGAGGGAGCCGGCGATGGATATGACTATGATGAGAGAGTGGAGAGAGTTGGTCGAGAGGTGGTCGCAGTCTTCGCACGACAAGAGATACATGACATGACAGTAGGCTTCAAAATGAAAAGCGAGGATAGATAGGCCTGTGGCTCCGTTTGTTAAGCGATTAAGGTAGAGAAATATTGTTGCAACCGTTCGGGACTGCTCGACGGAGCGATATATAGACGAAGGAGATAGATGCCAAAGCCCCCTTGGCTCTGCTTACCTTTTACGACACAAGAATCGCACTTACTTCAGATGGCATGATGGGTTACGCAGGCTGCATTCAAGGCGCACAGCACACTATGACACGGCAAGGTCACGCTAGTGTTCCGTGTCAGGGCTGCTTTCAGGGCACACTTGAGAGGAAATCAAGTACTTCATGGATAAGAAAATGGGCTACAGAAATGGATGTTGCCTTATTCTTTTGAGAGTGCTCTCTCTTTCGACCGGCTACATAGATCGTCAAAGATAGGAATACTCAACAGTTCCACATATCGAGTTTGTCCGCCTCGTGGGCAACGCAAGCCATTGGAACTGTCAACGAGCACCTCTACAGATTACAGGTTAGCATCCAACTAGCCGCCAACAGACGCTGGATATGAACTCACACATCCAGCTAAAGGTCATTAGGCCTGTTGCATACAGCTTCAATGAAGCAATTGAGTCCACCCCTCCAACATGAGGTTAAACGGTCTCTGCTGGTCTGGCAGAGCTAGAGGTGCTCCGACCACGAGGACCGCCTCTTCCAAAGTGGACTGAATGTGCAGAGATAGAAGCGAATGTCAAAAGACTCTCATTCAAGCCGCTAGCAGAGCTAAATGACGAGCTTCTTGACGAAGGTATCCGTGATGAGCGCCTTTTGATTGGTGTTCCTCAGGAGGGCTTCAATATTCGTGATCTTTACGGCTGAGACTTAGTTCTTCCGTCTCTTCATGTACGTATCGCGTTCAGCATCCTCCAGCACCTCCCCCGCCACCGCCCGAAGTGCTACACCCACCACCTCCCCCGCCTCCTCCTGAAGAGCTAAACCCACCGCCTCCCCCATCGCCTCCTGAAGAGCTAAATCCACCACCTCCCCCATCGCCTCCTGAAGTGCTATACCCACCACCCCCCCAAGCACCTGCAGCACCGCCGTAATAGGCGCCGGCGCCTCCATCGCCTGCATGGCCGCCATAGTGATGATGCCGATGGTGACCAAAATGGCCGCCGCCACTCCGCACATGATGGGACGGACCCTGACCGTGCCATTGGCTTTGGTGGTATTTGTATGGACCCCTAGCCTTTAAACGTCGAGATCTGATGATGAGGCCGATGATGATGCCACTGACGAAGAGGAAGAAGAGGACGGGTCCGATTATGATGATAGGGTTGATGGGATTAGGAGGGCTGGAGCGACGGTCGAGAGCTTCGCGCGGGAGGAGATACATGGTGATTGATGTGAGGAGGAGTGATGTTAGGTAGGTTTGTGGCTCTGTTGGTCAGAATGTTTGGTTTTCGAGGAAGAGGTTTATTGATGCATTCGTTCGGGGCTGCTGAACAAGGAGAATATGTATGCGGAAAGGAGATAGTCACGAGACCCCATCGCCTCGAATGGTGACGCAAAAGACGCATTTATAGACGGCAGGATGAATTGCGCAGGCTGTGTTGTCCTTCTAGAATGAATTAAATCCTCCAAAACCGCAGCAAGGCGCACCGCAATATAAGGCACGCTAGTGGCACGCTAGTGCTCCGCCCCCTGGCTGCTTTCGAGATGAAACATGGTTGACAACATAGCGCGACAAGTGAATAGGACGATCACGAGGTTTAGTCGACGTTCACAGTCAGAAGAAATACGGCTCACGCGATGGTCATCTGCTATTTAATGGACCCAAGTGGCTCTCTTTGCATTTCTCGGCCATCATCTTACGAGCTGCTAAGCAAATCCTTCGGGATCATCTCAAGCAGTCTATGTGAGCGCTAAATCGAGTGTATCTATTCGAAGATGTCCATTGGATTTCGACCAAGTTGCGCTACACGCTTGAGAGTCGTGAAAGGCTCTCTGATGATGCGTCTTCCTTGGTAATGGTGTACAGAGAGCTGGTCCCGTCGTATCTGACCTCAAACCATGGAATCGTCGGAGCACGTGCTCACGAATCCGCAGGTCGTGTCGACCATTAGGGCCGCTTCTCTGAGGAGCAAGGCAAGTTAGCATGTGATCGAGCCTTCGCACAGAACACTCTCGCTTCTGGAAGGCTGTATAACGTCAAACACTATGATGACCTTTAAAGATAGCTACGATGAATTGTCAAATGAGATTTTCTCAGCATCGTGTGCCGCTGTCAGCTTATCCCAGCTGCCGCTTATCAAGTTGTCCCCAGACCCGATCAGCTCTTTGATCTTGCTGAACACGAAACCGATAACTTCCAAGACTCCATCGGCTCCGAAACCGAGGACCCTGGCTACGTGCACTGGCTTTTTGTCTGGTAGCTCAGCGGTCGATCTATGGGTCGCAGCAAAAGCTCTTGTCGATCGCATAGACGGACTAGTTCTGTGATTTCTCTGTCTTGCGTCCAAGTTCCTCCCTCCCATCAGCTTCCTTGTGCCTTTCGTCGGACCTCTGAAACCTCTCAATCTCGTTCTTAGAATCCTTGGAAAAAAGCTTCTAGAAAACTGAAGCATCGGCGTTGATCGTTTCGGTCCTAGCGTCAGCCGCATCCTTTGCCATGATGCCGCTAGTCAAGGAGAAGTCTCTAAAAAAGCGAAGAAAGTTCGCAAGGAACAGTCCTACCTCTGGGTAGACCGGATTGAAGACGGATTTTCCTTCAAGCTCATCGAAGGGCTGTCCTAGTGCGAGTCTGGATCTATCTTTTAAGGGAACGGGGACCTTTGAAATTAAGCGTTCAGTGTCACGCGAAGGATATCTCCCCAGGCCCAGGAATACAATTGTCACCAGATGAGCTGGCAAACGTGTGTTAACAAAGTAGGTGGTCGTCATCCTCTTCAGCGACGAACGATCAACTCGCCTAGGCTCATTTCAGATGACTTTTACAGATGAATGCAGCTGCAAACCAGGACCGATTTCCGAAAAAAAATATGAATGCTTCAACCTTCATGGAAGCGAAGCCTTTGCATTTTCCACAACCTGGAATCGAGATCAAAGAGCTATGACACTAATCTCAGCTGTTGAGTCACAAGGAACAAGAACATTATGTACGACTAGGGTACTCTACAGAGCCTGAACGAGCGGTCCCAATATTGCTGCATGCGAAAGTGCATCCTCTCAAAGAATACATCAGGCGGAGCCACATGGAATGTTGACGATCTGAAGCCATTCGAGAATCTACCTTGGTGGCTTTGGTGAATATGTCAATGGTAGACTTCCACTTAGATAGTAACGCACTGGCTGTCCTTTTCGAGCTCATTTTTTTGGTTGCACCTGCTCCTCGTAATGAGCATTTTCTTGATGGTCGAAATACGGTAGTGCTACCTTTCAAATCTATAGATCGGTTGTGCTCAACGTTATATGCCCATGTGCTTGAGCTGCTGTCTCTCTTAGGTAGGTATTCATCTGTTGTCGAAAACGACGTTCCTGTTTTTATATGAGACTCCGATGTAGAGTCACAAATTTCCAAATCGCTTCCGCCTACATAGATAATACCGCCTTAATAAAGTCGCTGTTAGATATACAGAGCATGGTCATATATCCTGTCTCATTACCAGTACATCCTATAGCTGAAATTCGAAATTCAAGCGCCCGAGTGAGTTTCGAGAAGACGTTTCTCTTGAAATTGGATTTTCATCGAGACAGCCCCAAGCTACTCGTTCGCATCCTTTCCTAGTCTCGCGCGGTAAGGAGCCTTGACAGCTCGTTTCGACAGAATTCCGTCCGTCGCCATAGAGCCTCCTGGGATGGCTAGCTGGGGACCAATCAAGGCGACGAAACCGAATCACTAACGGGCAACGACGAGAATCAAGGGAGGCTTACAGCAGAATGAAAGCGTGGCCAACGAGAAGTCGAGTTCGACAAAGCTTTACGCCCTTCACTCAGTCACCATACAGCACCCTTGATAAAGGCACAAAGTTTAGAACCAGATATACCTTTCTTTCCAAGTCCGTCAATCCCTAGACGACGCCCTGGCACTCACTCCGTAGTACGCTCATCCATCCCTCACCTTCGCATTCCTATCGTCAGTCCGTTCATAATCTTTGATCCCAATTCCTGTGTCAATATCGTCCTGCTCTACGCTTAGCTCACAACAAAATCCCCTTGCTTGACACCCAATCCCCACTCAGAGCAGCCCTCCAGCCTACAACGGACCGAATCACGCAGTCTCAGCATCGAACATGGCAGCAAAACACGCACTTTTCCCGAGCCAGCCTCCGGTCGAATTCGTAGTTGCAGCACCACCAGCGCCTTGATCTCTTTTTCATTTTCGAAATGTCACTGGCTGCAACCTCTCTCCCTGGAATCGATCGCGCACTTGTGACATCTTCTGTGGGCGCAAAACCCGCAGGCGAGTGAAGATAGGCGCCAGTCCCAGCGGCATTGGCGGCACCACCAGCGCCTACTTCTTCTTCTGCTCATTTTCGTTGTATAGTTTCAAGACTGTGAGGTAGTTGAGGCCTCTATGATGGGTGATGGCTCGAGCCGTGGATAGTGCTTTATGATGTATCTTCTGGAATTGAGTGAACGGCTCTATGAGATGCAGAATCTCCTATCTTTCATAGCCAGACATTGTGAGTCAGTCTCTGTCACCAGCTACGTACTCCCAGATTCAGAGCCTCATCTACTCGCATTCCAGCTGCCAACTCAGTCCCTATCATCAATCAACTACTTGTTGTAATCATAATTTTCTGAATGTACTCGAGCATGCACTCCCTCACCCCTCATCCAAATCACTTTACTTGTATGAGAGAAGCATCAGAGAAACCAACTCATGATCCCCAATCTCAAGCACCAACCTCTCGATCTTTGTGTCTCGATCCACGATCCTGGAGTCTGTCAACGAGGCGAAGCCTCTTCTAAACCTTCTTCGGTTTCACCTCTTCCACCGTTATGAATTGAATTTTTCCCATCGCATCGTAGCTTAAAAACAGCATTTCGTTCCCGATGTCATGTAAGGCAAGAGCGAGACACCTATCATATTTTGAGTGCTATCCTAGGACCGTGGAATCAACAAGCTCGCGTGTCTGCCATGTTCGTGCGAGTTTGCTCGAAGTATCTATATCCTGTTCAGAGGATCTCAGAAATCCTTCGCCTCCGCACCCAATCGCTCCTCTGTATCCCGAGAATAGAGTCATTCCGAATAGCTGATTACACAGCACCATAAAGCGCGGAAAAAGGAGCCTTGAAGCAAACGAGATGGAGAGCGCTGCAAGCAGCCACGCCGAAAAGGACGTGATCCATTATTGCTCCTTGTAACCGAATAGTCACCGTCCAAGGCAGAATCAAACTCGAATCATGGTCAAATTCTCATCTCTAAACTTCCATCTTTAATCCGCCAGCGCCTAGTCAGTCTCAGCTTCTACAATCCCCCCCCTCAATTCAAGGAATCGGCTAACCCACCTCCGCAAACCCCAACCTCAATTGACCCTTTAAAAAAAACACCCCGGCCTAGCCATATCCACACCACAAGACGAGCAGAAATGCAGAAAGCCACAGGAAAGGATGGTGGAAGCTGATATCTGCAAGGCAACACCTGAGTCCAAAAACTACGAAAGTCAATGTAGGCGTTGGTTTTAGGAAGTGATTGGAGAGATATAGGAAGCGCTGATATTGAGCAATACAGGGGGGTTTGAGGGGGGGGGGATGTGTGTTCACACTCGCTGGTCTGGGAGCGTGAGCAGCTGCGTTGGATGTTAGGTAGTTGGTTTTAGGTGAGGAGTGAGGATTTGGAATCACGGAAGCAGGGGATGCTGCGCGTTGACTTGGAGGGTTGAGTAGGGTGGTGGCGCTGTGGGTTGCTTGGATGTGGAATAGTGGAGTATTGAGATGTCCTGATAATTCGAGCAGTGGTTTTGTCTTACCTTCAATGTCCCTGCGGGATGGTGACGAGATGATGGGGACTGCGGGATTGCTTGTGGGAGTTGTGTCGTAAATATCAAGTAAGTATCTGGGATTTCCTCAATCCATAGCGAAACAGACTTCTGATAGTGGCTGGCTGCGCAATGCTAGTTAAGGAAGAAGAAATCCATTGGAGAGGAACAAGGGAGCTGTGCTGCTGCTGCATTTCGTGGGGAGGTACCTTGGAGTTGGAATTGCGTTTTGATGCTTCTCCGAAAGCCCGTTTGATCGGAGCCAGGAGGGAAGATGGAATGCATCTGCGGATGAGGGATCACATGCAGAAGCATCGTCGTTGCACGCCGCAATGTTGAATTGCCGGGTACTCACAGTAGCGAAGAAGTAACGAAACACACTGAAGCCCAAATCAAACAAAGCAGCGACGTCTTCTGAAAATCCAAGCGCGTGAACATAAACCGCATCTTGTAGCTTTGGAGGAAAAAGGTCCCCAGTACGTCCACCCCTCAAGACTATAGATACGCGGTATAAGCATTGTTATCAAACGTGAGCACAACGAGCGCGGTGTCGACCGCGGCCGATGGCACCTGGACATCCACCTCCACCAGATTAGTGAACGATGATGGGAAAGTCGCTATGGCAAAGCTTTGCCCCGCGGGCACAAGAGCCGGGTTGTACAGCAGCTCTTGCAAGACCGTGAGACCGGTGTTGTACTTGATGCCTGTGAGTTGTATCGTGCAGGTCGTTGGCACTAGAACGCCGCCGTTGTCGTATACTGAACAGGCATAGTATATCCTCTGTTGATTAAAATACGCGACGCTGAACGGGGTTGTTAGCCCTATGAGCCGAGCTTCCCGTGACAATGCACATGGACATGTCTCGGATAGTCGACAACGTCATACCTCGAGTTCATCGTCTTCCAAGAACGCTGGCCCGACGTAGCCTGAACCGTCAGCCCACTGGCGGCGACATACGGCGGGCTAGGAGCTTTCAGAGTCGCGCCACTTTCGACCGTGTTCACGTAGGCGAAAGCATTGTAGTACAGTGCTCCGCCTGCTGTGCCACCCACAAGGGCGGCAGTAGTCGGATTGGCGAGTGTGGGATGGTCAAACTGTGGTCTAGGTGAGCAACAGCCACCGGGTGAGATCAAAGCGGACACGGGGGCCTTGCATTGTCAACGAAGAGTTGTGTTCTAAATCTTGAAGGGGTTGACGCCACAGCACCAGCCACCAAGAGGAGAGGTGACAGTTTCATGATTTCGATTGTCGAAGGCGGTAGCGGATCAGATGGTCAAGTTCTGGGAAACGGAAGGAGAAGAGGGAAGAAGGATGCTCTACGAATCCGTAGGAGCGAAGGGTGACTCTGTATAGCGTGCAGCCCCTCTTCTCTTCTCGCCGTAGGCACACTGGAAGCGCTGGATCGGCTGAATCGGGCATGGGCATGGGAAGCCATGTAAACAGGTTGTCTTGATTCTATAACGCAGCTGCACCGAGCGACGCCGTAGGTAATGTCATGACTACGACATCGTCAGTACTGCATCGTGCTTTCTAGGAACCGAACATGTCCACAAGCCATATATTACATGCCTACTTCCGATAAGTACACTTTTGAGATCTCGGAGGTGGCACGAATACGACTGCTTTCTCAGTGGTCGCGCCAAGGTACCTTAATGAAAGGTTTTCAAGGAAACAAAAGCCCACTCACTCACTCACTCGGCCACTAGTCTGCTGCCATGGCTGGCCTCGCATACGGCATACAGGTCGATCTAGATCCATCTAAACCGAGACTGCATTGATGTAAATCCGCACCGAGTGACTCCGCAAGCAGATGTATGATTTAAAGTTTTCTTGGTCTGTCAAATTGTGGTAGCGTAGTTTGCCCGATTAAGGTTGGTTGGTGCGCCTTCGATTCCGCTACAGAGATATTGACGGCAGCGAAGGTCTCCGAAGAAATCCGACCTTTCGATCCTGGCACTGAATCCTTATGATATTTGGCAGCATCTCTCACTCCTAGTGACTGGAAAAACCATTGGCCGTTGGCAGTAAGAAGCATGCAAACCAAGACCTACTCTTTGCCACACATTAGGTGTGCAGGGGCTGAAATTGCGGATTTGAATCTGAAGGGCAAACTTGAATGTCCTATAGCACCCAACCTTCTTCGGATCGTCCTGGCGCTTCAGGCGTCGGGCGACGCTTGCGAAAGACATGCTTCAGAGTAGTCCAGCTGAAAGTGGAATACGCAGTCCCAGCCGGAGGATCATTGCGATCATCTCGTCGATCCAATCCTAGAAGTACTGCAGGACGCAGAAGCGTGTATAGCGTGATGTACCATTCGGATGGCTCCGGGTTCTCGTGTTTAGGACGGAAGACCTCGAACCTTTTGCCTCGTTGATTCCACGCTTCATCTTGGTCTGCTTTCATTGCGCTTACCACATCCTTCTTCCGGTTACCGTACAAAGTGCTCCACCAACGAACCATATTATTGACATTAAACATGGAAAGATATGTCATGGCCGCGACGAGGATAATGGTGATGATTAGAGCTGTACTCGAGAATTTGTCGTTGATACTCCACATTGACTACATGTTATCAGCCTTGATGTCTGTGGTCGGTAATCGGGATGGTGGCACTTACTGTACAAAAGGACAAGGGAAGAAAAAAGATATTTACAAAGGTTAAGAGCTTGGCATACTTGTTAGTCGTGGAAGTCAAGCAAATTAGAAAGGCTCTGTACCTTGACGTTCTCGCCCAGGCGGGTAGATGCTCGACTTTCGATGACGGCGCTGGCGTTAAACAGCTGCACAGATGTCAGCAACATCCCACGTTGAAATCGTGAGCACACGGCTGTGGTTGTCTCCTCATTGCCCACTTGAGTTGCAAAATTTTGGTCAAAGTCACCTTTGAAACCGAGTCATAGTCTTGATGGATCTCCGCCTGAGAAGGGTAGAATTCACCGTGATACGGATATATAAGACAGCGGACGAACTTACAGCATCCCTCAGAGCCTTCGTAGACGCAAGTTTCTGTCTAAAGTTCTCTCTTTGCACTTGCAATATCTGGCATTGCTTCTCAGCCTGTTTGAATTGACGGTAGTCCAGGTCCGGCAAAGCATTAACAGCCAGAAGAGACAGTACACGAGCCTGCTTGAAAAGCTCCCACTGGTTTATGTTATCGCTGATGCTAAGGTCGAATTCCGATAAGCAATCGATAGCCCAGAAGTAACGCCTTGATCTGGAAAAAGCGCCGTCGTCGAACAGAAGGTTGTCATGATCCGACGGATTCATCAACGAATCGCTACCATCGAGGATGAAGTCAAAGAATGAATGAAACTCGGCCCAACGCTCGCTGATCTTGCCGAGGCCTTGCGCAATAAGATTCATCTCGGCGCCTACGGAGTAAAGTCTGCCAAATGAATGCCCAAGGGTTTCTACCTTTTGGGGAGTCTGTGAATAAGTTGGGAAAGACAGATTATTTTCATTGAAGAAGTGGTCCGGTGCAAGTACAAGGAGCGTCCAATGGCGATACATACTCCGAAATCCCGGATCGGCGAAGGCATCTAGTTCGTCCACTTGAAATGCACTATAAAGCTGCGCACCGTCAATGGCTCCGATCGAAGAAATGGGAGGGTCACTCACTGTGTATGCGCTTTTTCTAAAAGACCAGCAAAATGGATGGTCGTAAAGCGGACCTTGTTTCCATAGCTCGTTGACGTCGGAGGGCTTACGTATCTCATAGAACGTGGTATGAAAGCCTTCCAAACGATTCAGATACGGGTTCGTTGTGGCAACCCTCCGCCTTTGCTCTAGATGAGTCGAAAGATGACTCCACAAGCCTGCGGTAGCGCCATTGCAACAAAAGTACGGAATCGGATCGTGGGGATCACGTCTGCGTGGTTTGATACTATGCCCGGTCGTCATGCCTTGATACAGACTATACATTGGTCAATGCGAGGCCATTCGGCCAAAGGAACATAACGTACATAAGCCTAGACCATTGATGATGCGACGGCTTTCCCAACGAGACTCTCACTTCAGAACCTACAGCCTTTTCTCCTAACCTGTAGAGCCGAGAGGTGTTTTTAGGAGAGTAATCAATTATTAAGAAATCGTTCCCCAGCTGCGATCTAAGGTCGATGTCAAAGCCTTTCAGTCGTTCTAGGCCCCTTTTGATAGCATCCTTCCTGATTGACGACGTTACAAGTTGGGGATCCCGTGCAGCATGTGTCCAATCGACCGCTCTGTTGACAAGGTTTAAGGGCAACCTCTTATCGTCCGGTAGCTTCCAACAGTCCCCGAGGTATGATACCAACAGCTCCTTGAGTTCCTCGTTCTGATCCGTCTCTTGAAAGGTGGAACCCATATCGCTATATGGGACCTCTGCCTTTTCATGTGGCTGGCCGATTGCGATGTCGGGAACTGAATTTTCTGGCGAAGCGAATCCATTGAGCTCAGGTAGATCGGCTAGGTCCACTTCGCTGATAGGGTCAATAGCTTCGGCGCTGCGCGGGCCTCTGGCAATGTTTTCAAAGGTATTCGGGCCCTGTTCTTGCCCGTCGAGCTTCTCCTCGATCCTTTCCAGCACACGCAGTATTGACGTGAAGACATCACTCCTAGGCGCTGAGTCCGGCATCATCTCGCTCTTTCATCTTCTCATAGTAATACTGAAGATGGCAGCCTCCGCCACTACCTGCTCACTGAGCAGAGCGCATTAAGTGGAATGATACGTTCTCCAAACCAACGGGGGCGAACGCGACAGTGGGACTATGCTGACAGGAAACTCAGAGTTCGAAAGCTCAGGGATCGATTTGACAGACATCGTGAAGGCATTGACCAATGACTGGTCAATTGAGCAGCATCGATGGGCTGCGCCCCCGAACTGCCGCCTCTGGTGCCTTGTCTCGGGCCGGGTGATAATCTGTAGCGTCGCAGGGCTCGAGCATCTTTATCACACGTCTGAACCGAAAAACGCGTAAACATCAGTTTTTTTGTTCGTGTTTACATACAAAAGTGCATCTTTTCAATCTGTTTGAACTGCCATCTCACAACGCATAATTGACAAAGTCTCGACAACAAACAACTATTTCGATGTCGCTATAATTTAAAAGTTCGAAAGATTTCTATAATACGTTGTGCTGCAATTACTGTACACGTTGCGAATTGATCAAAGTTGAGCATCAAAAAGCTTAGTTATTATATTAGATTGTACTAGAAAACAAGCTCAAACTCTATAACTTTAAAATTGAGCACAATCGTTAAAGTTCTCTCGATGTTTGCAGTTTTACAACTTTTGCGCTTCTTGCTCAAATTTTATTTTAGATAGCTTGAATTATAAAGAACGTAAATCTTTATACAAAATCAATATTGATACAATCTAATACGTATAATTCTGATTTGTGTTGATAGATTTTGTCAAGAGGACCCTGAATTGCACTCGCGAAGATTAAAAACAGAGATATGATCGCTTTCCAACTCAGACCTTTGGAGGAAAATCTTGCATTTTGAAAACCGACGGGGTCTGAAGCACTGAGACAACTGGTGCCGCTAAGAGAAGGAACACAGCCTTGCGATCTGCCATCTTAAGCTTGCCGCTGAACGGACGGCATTCGGGCCGATCCTACTCCGGCTTGGCACTACCTCCACCATGATTTCAGGACCAATTAGAACGCCCGATTCACTAGATACCGCAGCAATCATCGTTATGGTACCCAGAATGTTCAAAGAATTCAGATGGTGGGATTGCCGACACATTTGAATTGACGGGTTCAACTGGAGATGTCGAAGAGATCCCAGTCACAGTAATGATAGGGTTGAATAAGTGAGAAGGTGCACCATCTCGCTACAAGAGCTCGCAAAATCATCATAGCAGGGTCTGAGATGAGATTACCGTGAGCGAAGAGAACGTACATCAAAAAGCAAGGCGTACTAATCCAGGGAGACTTTGCCCCTTGTCGATCAGGGCTTTCACGAGCGTTGCCAGCCAGAATGTAAGAGAGGAGAGGAAGTGAGGGGGATGAGCTGTTGCAATACTGCTAGTAGCTCAGCCCATGCTAAGATATTGCTCGACGGAGTAGAGCAGTATCTGAGATGTGATGTTTTCACGATACCGGAAAACGATATTGAGCCTGCTTCCGCTAGGCTGGCTATGCTCCTTCAAGTGTCCTGGACTGATCCCCTAACAGTCCGCAAATCTGAGGTACTACGTGCGTAACGTGATCATGACCCAGCGCATTGGTGTGTACCTAAGGCTGTGAAGTTTGCACCTTTGGACAGATCGAAGAACTCAATGCGCACGCCGTAGCGGATGATATGTCCCAGATAGCATGACGACCTGATTGTTTCTACATGCCCCGAACGACGATCTGGCTCAGTGGAGAGGTAATACGCTTGACTGGTCTTTGTGACAAATGCGGACTGTCTTGTGTTCTAGTGCCGTCAGGTCGTACCTCCACCACCGTAGGTCGTACTATCTCCTGCTATCAGTGGAAAGACACCTAACGCGTCTTGTCAAGTGATTTGCAGGTAGTAGCGCAGAGAAAAAGCTTTGACCGTCATAATTCTCGGATTCAGGTATCCGATATCGCTGACCGACAAGCTACTCCTGCAGATGCATCTTGGCAGAGCACTACTGCAAGAACCTGCGATGCAGCGGATGCATGTCCCGCGGGAGGGATATAAAGCTATGGGCAGAGTCCCTGAAAGACACCCAAAGGCCGTAAGGAAGGAGGCAAGTGTCTCCTGTGAATAAGCCGTGACCTCTACTATCGCAGGCAACAATCGCTGCTTGGTCTGAAGCCGCATATGGTGACTGCACGATCGCTGCTGCATGACCATAGAACTATAACTGGGAAGCGCTTTAGGGCTTCGGATTGGTCGGTTGCTATGCATGCCATTCGCATAGCCTTCTCCGTGACTTGGTAAACCCACCAGTGTTGAGCAGCAGTCGCGGTGAGGACTCGGACGATAAATGTGACCAGAGAGAGTGATAAACCGAAGTGTCTGTCGTGGTGACGATCCTCTGTACGCTGGTTGTTAGGAACCCTCTGTTGTGGGTATGAGAAGCCTACGCGGCTAATCGATCCGCCCTGATTTCGGAGAGAAATGTCAGTTCGCACGTTCACGATTGATTGAACTAGGATTCAACGGGCGCTTTACTCTTTACAACGCTCTTGCTGAGATGGCTTGCACGTAAAAGGATGGGCCAGATCTCCAAAGGCAAAACCTGCCCTTTAACCTGGAGAAAACGACTATAGTTCCGAGATCGTTGAGTCTGTGCTGGATGCATGCTGCGGGATCGATGTGCACTGTAGATCACAGCTCTGTATCGATAAGTAGCTGCCTGCATGCCATCTGCCCTGGGTGGCAGACTTCTCTGCTGGACGTACATGAATGTCAAGACCTGCCTAATGCCAGGTACGCAGGTGCGAAGCTTCGACGCCAATCGGAACCTAAGATCGCATTCCTTGTGGTGGGATGTTTCAGACGGTGTGGGGATGCTATGCACGACACACAGCGTGCATGTAGGGCGTGACCACTCACTGGCCACGGTGATAAGCCTCGTCTGCAACTAAGTCAAGCTTAGCCAGACGCAGTCAAATCAGACGAAGCCTAAATCTATAACCTCTCGAGCAAGATAGCTGGCGCAAACATGTGTGACGTTGTACTTGGGGGGCGGAAAAGGACCAAATCACTTGACGGCTGCTCCGCCGGTGGGCTGAACCGGCCTTCCTACGACAGCGGTTCGGAATCTTTCGTAGACAACATGAGCCCTGGGTCTCGAAATGCTCCACAGTTCCGCGTCCCGTCCCGAGCTCGAGGAAACGGCAAGGCGGGCTACTTCAGACAGCCGCCCAGAATATGGGGTCCTGATATGGGGGACCAAATTGCGAGCATTCCAGGGTCTGAATATCTCAGACTGGCTTGCAGCTGTCTCCACTCTGAGATAATAGTTATAAGTATGGGGTCCAGTGGTGATCTGTGCGTTCCTGTAATCCTGGATAATTCGACCACTGTAGCCTACAGCTTGTAGCCTGATACAGTACTTGCCACTGTAAGTAACCATCGGGAGCACCGAAATCCTGCGACTGTGCTGACAGCTAGAGAAGTCAATGTCTACCTTGTCATTCGACGCCCAGGATGGAGCGATGGTAGAGCCCATGGGCATGGACGTCACCGTCAATCTGAACGAGCTCATGGGTCAAAGCTGGATCGACACCGAGTACCGTGAGCCAGTATACGGGTATTCGTATGCTTCGTCAAGCTCGAGCTTCTCTTGCGGCAGCCTCACCAGTGGGTATCTCACCCCTAAATCGTCGACGTCTGCCTCACCCTCGCGGAGACACTCTCTGGCTTCCGCTATTAAGCCTGTACCGATCTTTGGTTCGTCTGTTGCTCAGCATCAGCGCTTTCCAACTCCAAGGACACCACTGAAGTACCAAGATCTGTACTCTTCCCAGGCAATTGGCACTCAGAGCACGTACACCTGCTCCACACCTACCTCACGAGGTCTCGAGGACAATTTCGCCATGGACACCGAGGAGAGCAGCCTTTCTGGGAAGCTACATATAGCTTTGGGACTCAGCACGCCCACTGGTATCGATGGTTCTTCGTTTCCCAGATACAGGGATGAAGAGGTCATTTCGCCGCACACGATTTTTGGAGACGAGAATGGGCTGCTATCACCTACACCTCTCAACAACCAGTATGAAGATTATACCTTTGATCGAAGACCATACGGAGACTATCCAGCCACTTGTGCTCACAATAGCATCATCGAGCCCGAACCAGCAACTCTGCCAGAGACTATTGCGCCAGCACAGACAACATACAAAACTGAGAGCACGCCACCTCCAATGCTCGGCGATCCATTTGTGTCACCCGTCAAGCCATCCTTTGATATATCCCCTTTCGGGGAATCCTCAAACTTGCTGGACCAGGCCAAGGGTTCGGCATACCTCAGTGACACGTTATCCACTCCAAAGACCTTGGGTTTAAACGGTTCGGGAAGGTCATTCACTTCAATGAGCTCCGACTCTGAAGACGACGAAGCCTGTTCCATCTTTCCTCACGGTATAGCTTGCCCTCGTCCACGGAGGAAGTACATAAGAACCCAGATCAGTAGTACATCTAGGGACTTGCAAAGCAAACGAACTCAAAGACCGATCCCAGTCAAAAGAGAGCCTGGCTCACAGCATCGTTGCCCGTTCTGCAGGGAAAGAGCATGCTTCAAGCGCCCTGAGCACTTAACCCGCCATGTATTGTCCAAGCATGGCGAAGGAGAGATATTCATATGCAAAGTACCGAAGTGCGAATGCAAAATCAAGGGTCGGCCGGACAACATGGACGCACATTACAGGAAGACGCATATGTACGGTATTGAAAAACAGAAGGGAAAGAAGAACATCTTCGTTTCTATAGAATGGGCAAGAGAACTTGGATTAGACGGTATTGACGAGCGAGTAAACCCTCGTCAGCCTAAAGGGAAGAAGGACTTATGGGCGATACCGGATGGTAAGGGTGAAGGTGGCAGATGAGTGATGATGGTCAATGAGGCTTGTGAGCTCTGAAAAGCCAGCGTTGGCGGATGATTGGATTTACCTAGCGGTCGTATTACTCATGTAGCCTAATAAGGACGTCTCGGTAGCTCCTGAGATCTTATCTTTCTCCTCACCAGGCGACGCAGTTGCACAATCTCCCTAACTGCTTCCGTATCCTGTATATCCAGCTACGCTTCGGGCGCATTGGGAATTCCTCGCTTGTATCTTCATCGGGATTGGCATTCGAGCGCACGGAACCGGGGCTGGGAGCAGCGACCATCATCGGAAGAGGCCCACCAGGAACTTGGCTGGACTCCGGGCTGGTGGCGCTTTCAGGGGGTGGGTTTGCAGCTGCCTCCATTGCAGCGGCAGTGTCTTGCAAGCTGGTCTGATCACGGATATCTGGATGCATCTGATGCTCCTCAACCGGCGGTGACACTGGTGGCGAAACGCTCGTATAGCTACCATCGATGGACATCTCGCTTGAAGTCATGAAGATCCTAGTGCTTTGCTGAATGAGCCGAGGTACAAGTACTGGCTGTTTTCGGAACTTAAGTCTCTCGTTCAGCAATGAGCATCAGGGTCGAGGTTGGAGCATAGTACTTACAGCGGCGTCTCTGATATCTGACGAAGTCCCAATGAATATATTTGGATCGTGGTTTTGATCCAAGTGGCTGTTAATCCTCGACCTTGAGTATGATGGCAACAGTGGTGGCGCTGATCTGTTTTCTGTCACACTGGAATGTCTTCCTAAGAAAAACGGAAGGCGTGGATCTTGACTGCGCGCGAATCTTGACGGTGGCTTTCGTGTAGGTCGAGCTTCGGTCTTGTTTTGTGGGTCAGACGATGCGGTTTATTAGGTGGAGGTACACTTACCTTGCTGTCTATGAAAGCCAATGAGCGCTTCGGGGGCAGAGGGAGACTCGCTTGACGAGAGGTTATCGGCTTCGGGACTGAGGTGCGGTGGTGGGATTCTGGAGTAGGTGTTTGCAGTCCTGACTTAGGATGAGCTTGGCTGATATTTAAGGGCGCGTCGGTTTGGCTCTTGGATCTCTGGATGTGGGGAGCCGTTGGTGCTATCTGTTGTGTATCACCAGCTAGCTCTGTCTGGGATGCAGCTGTGTCTTGAGCAAGTGTAGCTTGGCCATCAGCAGAAGCAAGTTGCCCTGTTGTCGGGTGATATGAGTAGGAGTCCAGAGTGTGATCCTGGCCTTCCATTTTGGCTAGCTCGCTGATTCAGCGATCTACGAAGAATCAACGAATTAGACGCCAAGCAAATTCTCATGGAAACCAGGACTCTACTTGCAGCTTTTTTTGATTGCACCCAAAGCAACTGGATGGCAATCCTGTCCGGAGCACCCACGGTTACACGCCTACAATTCGTATGCTCGTGTCTCAGAGAGATGAACAGCCAGCTGCTTTGATCAAGGCCCACATTCAGCTAAGTCAAGGTAGAACCAGGGTATTGTTCAATATCCTCGAGACAGGGGTCGACCAAGCTCTAGCTTTCAGAACTCGGACTGGCTATCAACAAGCAGGCGTTGCTCAGCAATGAACGGGTTTATGGTGGCCTGACAAGGTAGCGGTTAGTATGGGCTTTTTCAATTCTGAGAGCATCGTACAAAGAGACGAACAACCGAGTTCAAAGTAAAGAGTTGGAATTGGGCAATACGGCCGCTCATGGGACACGCCAGGAGACCACGCGAATAACAATACGGTCGAAGCCTAGGACACCGATCTTTCCAGGCACTTAGTCTGTCGACCTTAAGGCTACTAGGAGGAGAAAGGGACAAGGACCACTAGGATATTCAGGAGATGTTGTCTGTAGGTAACAACATATTGTGTTGGCCATGCAAAACAAGGAAGGGGCAAGCATCACTCATAAACCTGGAAAGTGCACCCCAAGGCTGGGAAAGGGACAAAACTCCACACTACCTCGCTGGAGTCGGAGACCGACCACGCGGTCGACGGCAGACAGATCCGGACGCTAATTGTAAGAGAAATATCTTCAAACTCACCATTCCTTCTACCCAAGTCTGACCTTTATTATCTGTACAATCTCTCCGAGCTCAGCGGCGTTCGCCATTCCACGAAGGCAGCACAGGAGCTCTGTCTTTGGGCCATCTTGTCTGTAATGTTGATGATATACTATATCAATGAGCCCGCGGATGAAACGGTCATGACGCCTGGGTGGTTGATGGTTCGAAGTCATGGATGGCTTTGATACTATATGGAGTCATGGCGTACTTCAGTATCCTGTCACCAAGATAACAGAAACTGATGTGGTGACGCTGCTCAGCACAATCCCAACGGAAGCAATGCACGAGGTACCCAGGCAGTTTCGTTGTCTTCCGAATGTTCAGTGTAGATCCACAGTTGGATGGAGCCTATGGGTCGGACTCTTCGATTAGCTTTTTGCCAGCTGCACACTCGGGCAATCTTACAGGCATATGGTTTCTCGCCACTCTGTTTGTATGGGGTGCCCTCATTCCTCGCCGTTGTTTCAGCGTTAGTTTTGGCTGCGTTGGCCTTGATAGGCTTTGAGAAGCGTGCTCCTGAACCGCACTAGCATCATACTACCGGAGGATCATATCGAATTTCCATCGTGGCGGATTGGTCTGCCGCCATGATGGCTAAACCCAGGGCTGAGGTAGTTGTTCGTCAGGCAGTGGATCTCCAAATCCCTGTGCTGTTCGGTTCAAGTACCGCAGGGCCGATATATCTGCGTCTCCATCTGAACTCATATATTATACCTACCTTGTATACTTCGTGATCACCCCTTGACGATACCTTGAGCTCCCCCCGAGCATGGGCATTTGGCTCAAACCCAAACTTTCTTGCCCATGGCTGGGGAGCTGGCTTTGGGTTCCCATTCTTCATGGATTTTCCAAGGCTAGAAGCTTCCAAAAATTCTTTGAAAACCGTTCTCTTCTTTGTCACGAAGGTTGATGAGGCAATCAATGTATGTGCAGGAAAGAAAAGAAGGTCGCGTGAAGTGAGATATATTGGAGTGTTTCTGCGGGCGGGTCCACGGGCCTAGACTCCGGCTCGAGACTAAGATAAGGGGTTACCTCAATATTCAGAATGTGGTTCCCCCCCGCAGCTTTTGAAAATCGGGGTTTTTTTTCAACGCCGGATTGCAAATACCATCAATTCCTCAACATCAACGCTATTGTTCTACATCAAATCGATCCTGAATAGAAACACTATATAAAAGAACACGTCTATGGGGTTTTGATTTCTTAACTCAACTTAAGCAGCAGTTATGTGTGTAATTGCATTTTTCAAAACTTCGTCTCGACACGTTTTGGACACTCTCCAAGGCCCCACCAAGCCCCCACCAAGCCCCACCCAAATGCGCTCGATCAAAGTCCCTCGACAGCAATAGATATACATGGTCGTGTCTATAGTGCTCAAACTTGATCAAGACTATTACACAAGCTATTGTCAATACTCTACAAAAGTTTGTAGTGATGCAGATACGTTGATGTTGAGGAATTGGTAATATATGCAATTCGGTGTCGAAAAAAAAAACTGATTTTCAAAAGTTGCGGGGGGAACCACATTCTGAATATTGAGATAAGGGGCTTAATCGCGAGTCAAAGGTTTGCCATCGTTCAACTGTACATGGTGAAAGAAAATTGCATGTATTTACATGTATATTGGGTTTTCTCCATTCTATTGGGTTCTCTGGTATTTTGGCTCACCCGGGCTATTTACGGCTTCCACCAGTTCTAGCAAGCAGATCAGCATGTCCTTCGAACAACATCCGACCCGATGGACTTGAAACCAAGGTCGACTGGGGACAACGCAGTCACTGGTGCTCTGCAACTTCTTCATTGGCCGGTCTCCAGCAGCTGTGTAGGGACTTGTTTCTGGGCCTCCCAAAGCGATCTCTGTCGTCGACTGCCATGAACAATTCATAGCGTTCAAAGTCCCTCCGGTTCTGATCCACCAGGCCAATGCGATATGAGAAGGTGGCACTCACATGATCTCCTGCCATAGAGCTTTGAGCGCCTGGGCCGGATTCCATTAATTAGCACTTTTACCCTTGTCATTCACTCCGTGAGTGCTTGCGAATTCTCTTTCAACACGTATCCTAAGGGAATCGAGCAAGACAACTCTTCATCCTACGTGATGCAGAAGGTCAAGGGCATTGCAAGTCCCGGTGCCGCGAACTAACAAGTGGTCAATAACTAAATGGGCTTGTAGCTCCACGACTTGACATTCTGGCCGCTACCGGCGGCCACGCTGTCATAGAGGTTCTCTTTGGACATTAGAGAAAGAACCTTTCCAACCGTGTACCACATTGATGATGTTATCGAAGAAGGCTCGGTCTACCCATATACGTCCTTCCAATAACCAAGGTAATGTTCAGTCTGCATCCCGACATTGAAATAACAGCCTGGCAGGTAAAGCGTTCGGAGCGAAATTGCCGCAAGTCAAGATGCGTTAAAGGGATTATGCTGCGCGGTTTTGAAATACTAGGAGGGCATATGCCTTACTACAGGGCGTGCTGCATAGGTTCGTCGAAGTATTTTCTACAGCTACCCGCCGAACTGGCGCGAACAAGTGGAGCAGAATTTGGTGGACTCCGTGAACTAGTTTTAATATGATATCCAATGTCTGGCTTGCAATCGCAAGTACAGGTTATGCAGTACTCGAAAGTGGCTAGCACGAGCTGAAAGGGGATACTCACTCCCTAGAACGAAATGCCGCTCTTCGAGGCCGGCAACGAAAAACGGTCTGTGGGTTCTCAATAACTCGTTGTGTTCAAGAGGAATCTTGGAGCGAGAACATTTTCACGCCATTATGGGCTTTCTCCACCCGCGCTATTCTGCTCTCTCGAGCATGACATTTTCCTGTCCGCTCACAAATCCTGGCCCATCAATTTCGTCTCCCTAGTATTCGAGTATACCGTTTATCCCCTTTCTCAGTCCTGTTTCTCATTCCTGGTGTTATCGCAAACACGATGGCGAAAACTGTCTGGAGAAAGCCCTGTAATTCAAAGAGGCGTAGATCGAAGCCAAGAACTAAGTCTCTTCGTCTCCCCCTCGAATAGTGACAACAGCCGACGCAACCGAGGAGAGGACCTGTCATCAAAACAATAATCCTTAAGGGAAGAAGCCCAGCCTAACCTATCCATTCGAGACAGCTGTTGTCATTTTCCCCTCACTAGCCGCCCATGTTTGAAAGTAAAGTAACCTAGAGATAGGTAGCCAGTCCTCCCACACCCTGTTTCGGTAAATACTACACCCATTTTCGGTAAATGCACACCCAATAGGATAGATCAATCTTTTTGGTGTAATACCACCAAGTTATTTGGGTCTTCCCATCGATGTTATAGATTTATTAGATATTTAATTAAATCATCGTTTGCGCACCTCTTCGCGCATTATTTATATTGCCTATTGATCTAAAATATTATCTAAGAAACTATCAATTTCTAATTCAAATGCATACAAATTCTTTATATTCTCTAATCTCTATTTATTCTCTAATTTTATCTTTATTAAAGCTTCAAATAAAACTTATCTAAACTAGACTGGTCGCGCTGACCCGGAAATGTCACGTGCAAATGCCAAGACCCGGGTCAAAAAAAATTCGAGGAATCGAATCGCTCAAAGTAGTTTAGTCGATTACTATAAGTAGTTTAGCGCGAAGCGCGCTAAACTAATTCGAGCGATTCGATTCCAAAAAATCGTCGCGACCCGATCTTGGCGCCAGGTCGAACTAGAGGGGTGATATCATAACCTGGCTCGACGATTAGTTTAATCTAAACGTCTTGTTAAGAGATTAAATTAATCTCTTAAAGTATATATTTATCTTTGGAATTGCATTTGTTTTAGATAATAAACAATTTTTTTTTTAATTTCTCTTAATCTTAATTATATATTTAATTGTTATTAGAATTAATATTATTATTGTTGTCTATATTAAATTTGTTATTGTTATCGATCTATATAATTTTCTTAATACTAGATTGATCGCGAAAATCCGAATTTATTATGTAACTCGATTCTATAACGTTAGATTCAAGTTCTTAACAATTAGACAAAAGAATTTGTTCTAAGCGAGTTAATTAAGTAGCTTGATTTATCAATCTTAACAATTCGATTTTACGCTAAAAATTTGAATCGAGTTTCGATTTTAACTTTTGAAACCAAAATTCGATTCAACAATTAGTTTACTTAATACTTGCTTTAATAATTGCAAAGATTAGTGTAATCGTTGGATCGGATTAAACATTTTTTTTTTGTTCAACCCAAGGATTCGAACAGACTTCTTCGTTTAACCCAAAGCTATATTAATTAATTGCGCTACGTAGACTAGTTTAAATCGAGCAATTCTTTTTTTGTTTAAAAGCACGCTAAATTCTCTACAGAACAACGTAATTTTCATAAAATACGTATAAAATACAAGAAAGTTATAAATATTTTAAAATTTAAGGTTTTTTAAAGTTAAGCTTCTCGAGCCCGATTACTTAGCGATTCCCCCGCGAAATCGAGCCCGACGATTAGGCTAGCAAAGATCGCAAAAACTATAAAAAATTGTTGTTATTTTCTTTGTTGCTTTTCTTATTGTTTGTTTAATAATTATATTTTTTATATTTTCGTAAATCTTCTTTATATTTTTATTAAAAATCTATATATTTATATTTATTGCAGCAAAAATTTTAATTTTAAGTTTTTTTTTCTTTTTTTGTTTAGCTTTATTGCAATTATTGTTTCTTTTAATTGCGTATTTGCTATTGCGCAAGACTTTAATAATTGTATCAATATACTTAAAACTAAAGAGATTTCTTCTAGTAGACTTTGTTTTTATTTCTTTTGTTCTAGTTATAGTATTTTTCTTGTTTCTTGTTTCTTGTTTTGTAAGATGCAAGTATATCTACTACTTGTCGATGCAGTTAGATATAAAAGACGTAAGATATAATAGACTTTTATTACTATATCTTGACTATATAGAGTAGATAGTAATAAGTAGTGTGATCGACGAGTTGGGTTTCAACCCGAACGAGTTAACTCGCCCAATTCTGGCCCTAGGGTCAGGCAAATTTCCTAGCCCAACAGGGTGGGGCGAACGTACGAGGCACGCCAAGTGTTCAACTTAACTTACTCGATTACGTGACGTTACGTAACGCGCTAATTATATGCAATTAGCTTAAACTCTACACTAGTTCAATCGAGTTAACTCATAGATAAGATAAGATAAGATAAGCAAATGCTAACGCGACGAAGTTAGCTTAAGTTCTTGGCATTGACTCGACGAAACTCGATTTTAGAATCAAGTTTGCGCCTTGACCCTAACTCAATTCTACGAAGCCCAAGAGGGTGGATTAAATTGAGAAAAAAGTGTTCGACCCAATTCAACAATCACACTAGTAATAAGACTAATTGTTAAAGAATAACAAGAGACAAGCTTTCTCTCTATTTAATACTTGTTATAATGTACAAGTCTATTTCTTGCCTTTTAACTAGAAAGAGAAGTTGTACAATTCGAAACTTTTATAGATAGTCGAAATTACTTACTTTGCTATACTCTGAAACGTTAGCGCATTAATAGCGCTATAGTATTATAATTATCTTTTCTCTTAAAGATTTGATTTTCAATAATATAAGAAGTTGTATTAGTTTTATACAAGACAAAAACGTCTATTAAGTATTAATATTACAAAAACTTATTAAAAAAAATCTTAAATCTCTTTAAAAATTAAGAGAAAAAGAGTCTTCTATCTAATAGAAATTAGTTTATACTTTAGTTTAATACAATTTGTAAAATAATATAATAATAACAATAATAATTTATAGTAAATTGTTGTTTTGTTGTTGTTGTTATTAAAGTTCCAAATAGAATTTAAAGTAAAATTAATATTGCGCAAATATTACATAAATTATAAATACAAATATTGTTGTTTCTCTTTTCTTTTTTTTCTCTTTTCTTATATTTTTCTTAATTGCAACTGCTTTTTTATTATAAATAAATTATTGCAAAGACAACAATATATAAGACTTATATATATAGTACAAATATCAAATTAATATATCTTTATTTTTATCTTCTAAAAAGTCGAGAAATTAAGAGAATAAATAATTTTGATATTTTATTATTTATAAAAACTAATATATTATAGTTTGTAATAATCTCTTATATATAACTTGCATAAGCAAGTATATATATATTTACAAAAAGAGAAGTATTTACCATTATTGTAGAGTTCTTTATTGTAAATTAAATTGCTATATTATAATATATTCTATTCGCGCTTACAATATAATAGCTATTAATATTTGTTAATTTGTTAAATACTTTTAAGATTAAATAAAAGTTTTTGTCGACAAATATTGTAAGATATTTAAAATCAAAAATATAATTTCCAAATTAATCGAATATTTGTAAAAGAGTATTATTCTTAATATAAAGAGTTAATAATGCAATAAAGAATTTATCTTATTGACAACAAATTAAATACAATTTTGTATTTGTTAATTCGAATATAATTTAACTTGTGCTTTAGAGTATCAAATTAAGTTTAAGTAGAAACTCGAGAAAATAAAAAGAAATTAAGATAATATTCTTATTAAAATAAAGCATCTAATCGATTCTTTTTTAGAGCATATATTAATTATAAGTATTTTTGTATATTTTTCGATATATTTTTTTATTTTTTTCTCTATCTATTTTGATATATTGTGCAGTATATTGATATATATTTAGAATTCGGAAAAAATAGAAACAAAAACAAGAATAAATTATTAATAAAAACAAAAAAGACAAAATTAATGTAGATTGTCTCTAAGTTTATTATTGATCTAAATTAAATAAATTTTGAATTTTGTTTTGCAAAGTTTTACAATTTTGCAATAAGATTTCTTTATAACTTTGAGTTGTTAGCAAGATTGTTAGATAATAATATAATAAGTTTTTCTTTTATTTTTGCTTATATTTTGTTTGCTTATATATCTATAAAAAAATAAAAAATACAAAAATATATATAGATAGCAAGATCGAGTTTACAATAAAAATAATAGAAATTAAGTAAAGCAAATTTTTTGCAATTTGATTTTTTTAAAAGAATACAAGTATTTCGAACAATTTCGAAGACTTGTCTACAAATAATTTTGCAAAATCTAACAATTTATTTTTAAATAAGTTTAATAACTTTCTATAATTGTTTAAAACAAATTCGACGAATTATTAAAAGTTTACTAAGTTGCTACAATATATTATTAATTAAGAAAAGACAAAGTAAATATATTATGCTTTTGTACATAAATTTTTATTGTTTAATATTAATAAAGTATAATACACAAAGTTTAGAGTTATATTTTAAGTATTTATACTAAGAGAGACAATTTTATTGTTTCTAATATTTTGTATAACAAAATAAAAAGATCTTTTATCATAAATCTAATTAAATATAATAGCAATACAATAATAGTTGCGCAATATTCTATCAAGTAGATTATTATTAATATAGTTTTTATTATTGCAATATATATTGCGCTAATTCTTTTATCTTTGCTTGTTATATATTTACTTTGTAAACTTCTTTTGCAGCTTATTAATATTATTAAGAGATTTTTTTTTAGTTATTAATTGTACTTCTTGCTTTAGTTTATTTACTTTATCTTATATTATATTTGTTTCTTTAATTTAGTTATGTCTAAAATCTCTTCGATCTTTTATTTAATTTTATTGTTAATAAGTTTCGAAGCTTGCAATATTTGTTTTGTCTACTTATTGTCGACGCAATACATATATAACTAGATTGATCGCGTCGAGTTGGGTCATTAAGTTCGAATTGGGTTCTCAACTTGCCAAGACTCAATTTAGGTTAGAAATCTTGGCCCAAGTATTTGAATCGAGTCAAAGGGTAGATATGAAGTACTTAGCGTATAACCTGGCTCGACTCGCCAAGACTCGAAAAATTTAGATTATTTTTGAAAAAGTGCATTAATCAACTTAATCAAGTTGATTAATTTAATTAATTTGTTTATAATATTATATAGTAATGCATTTAGGTAATGCATTTGTACGTTATTTGTGCGTTATTATTTTTAAACTATTTTTAGTAATTCAAATAATGCGAATTTTTTTAAAAATAGAAAATCTTGGCATTTTGACGTTATTTTCGATTGCTTGGCGAGTCGATTGAGTCAAGTTAAGAAATCGTTGACTCGAAGTCGATTTCAAGCTAAGTCAAGAGATTGGTATCGAGTATCTAGGTCGGGTTAGAATGTTGATACCGAAACCTGACCCGACGATTAGTCTAAATATAACTTCAAAAGTAAAGTATAAAAAGTATTATAAATTCGATAGATATTAAGTAAGATAAAATAATAAGTTTGTATTTTACTTTTATTCTTAATTCTAAATAGTTTAATATATTTATATAATATCTTTTTGCTAAATCTCTTTTGTTTTAGATTTTTAATTGAGAATATAATTAATTTTTCTACAACAAAACTTTTTAATCTATATTTTTTATTATAGTATTTTGTCTATTGTGCAATAGCGTTTTTAAGATACTTTGCTAGAATTTTTCTTAAGTTATAAAGCTATTTTACGCATTTTTGTATTAATAATATCTTTTTTTTAATAAAATTGTTTTTAACTTTATAGTAAATCTTCGAATAATAGTTGTATATTAAATAAAATAACAAAGTTTTAACTAAAATATAATAGTTATTGTTATAGAAAAATTCTATTATTAATAATAGATTAGTCTATTTTGTTTGTTTTGCGTTAATATAAGTATAAAGATAGTATTTAAGAGTTTAGTTTTGTTGCTCGATTAAATTATTTGTCTAAAAATAAAAGACAATACTTAATTATCTTCTAATTTGTATATAAAAATATATAGCAAATTAGAAGATACTAGTAAAGATAGATTTTCTGTTGTTTACTATATTAGCTAACGTTTCGAAATATAAAACAATTTTATTAAAAAATACTTTTGCTAATTTTGCAATATTAATTTTGATAATTACAAATATATATTTGATTATTTTTGTATAGTAATTAATTATTATAAAGATTAAGTTATATATAATTTTATAATATTTGTTCGACAACAAATCTATTACAAAGTCTATAATAATTTTTTTCTATAATTTTTTTGCAATAGATAAGAATCGAAACTTATTATACAACTTATAATAAAAAACTTTAATATATTAACAAATATTATATATTTTAATATATACTTTTATCTACTTTGCGCAAACAAATCAAAAATACTTTCTCTAAAATAAATTCAAGATTTTCTTAATTTTAAAGTATCTTGTTAAAGAATTGTTATAGTTTTTGCAAATTAACTTTTTTTTAACAATTGTATTTTCTAGAATATAGAGCAATTTGTTATATTTAACAAAATTCTCTTAATTTAAAATTTATATTTTTTGCTAATAACAAGACAACTTTTTGATATTAATACAAATCTTCTTAATTTAAATATTTTTTGTTTGAAGATTTTTAATTAAAAATTTTATTAATTTCTGAAATTTTTTATATAATTTTTTTGATATATTTTTGATATATTTTTCTTAGAATAACAATCTATACATTAACTAATTAAAATAGAGATACTAATTTATTAAGAATTTTCTTTCTATTTTATAGTTGTAAGATTTTTGCGTTACTAATAAGTACTTTTGCTAGTTGTAATACAAAAATAAGATTATTTAATATCTTTTGCTTGCTTTGTATTAGCAAATTTTTGTTAAATAATAGTATTTACTTATTTTAAAATATAAAAGTTAAACTAACTAATATGTTTTGTTTGCTTTGCGTTAGCAAATTTTTATCAAATAATAATATTAGTTTATTTTGCAATATCGATAGTAATCTTGTATTTAACAATAAGGTCTTTTTATAATCGAAACATCTTAATAATCTATTTATCGATTTTTTTTTATTTAAACAATAAAAGATTTTAAAGTTATAGACAATTAATGTAAGTATTTAGCAAATTTGTCTTAAGTTTAGCTTCTTTTAATCTATAAATTCTCTAAGATTATTATAATCTAATTATATGTTAATAGAATAAATATTGTTTCTTAGATAGTATCTTTATTGCTTAAAAGCAATTACAATAGTTAGCAATTTCTAATTATATATTTTATAATTTTGCATTGTCGAAATTATCTTTTATAATTAAAATATTATTAAACATTAGTTTTTGTTGTTATTTTGTTAACTTAGAATACTTGCAATTGCAAAGTTAACTATATTAGTTTCTACTCCAATTTTTTTGTTCAAATTGTAATAATAGAATAGCAAAATTAATATAAAAATATTGCAAAGTTAATAAAATGTCTGCTCTACTTTATTCGATTAAATAAAAAAATTAAATTTCTTGTTATTCTTACTTTCTTTTAATAAATTAGTAAGAGAGACAACTTTTTTTGAATAATAATATATAAAGTATCTATAAAAGTTTATAAAGCTCAAAAACATCTAAAGCTTATAATAAGTTTTTAACTTAAATTACTTCTTAATTGCATCGACAATTCGAAATAACTCTCTAGAGATTCTATTAGCGACTCGAGACTTCTAAAGTTGTTGTGTCGATATCTTAGTTCTAGAATTATATTAGTTAAATAAAGTTGCTATAGAGTTTGTCTTAAGCTAAAATATTTATCTTCGCAAAATAATATTGTTATAGACTATAATATTTTTCTTAATTTATTTTGCGTGATTTTAATCTATACTTACAATATAAAATATAGAAAGTATAATATTTTTAACGTCTATAATTACTTAGACTTTTATTCGATTGCAACTTATATACACAATAATATTGCAATTTCTAATATAATTTGTTTAATTTATATTATAACATTAAATGTATTTGCGCTTATAAAAATGCTCGATACTTTAAGTATTAAATATATCTCTCTTATATATGCGTTATACTTTTACGAAAAGTAGAAATTTTTCTTTTTATTATCTATAAAAATATTTAAATACAAATACTCTTTTGTATAAGCAACAAATTTTTGTATTTTTTTGCATTATTTACAATTAATAAAGAAATCTTCTTTTTCTTTGTATATTAAATTATATGTGTTTTATTTTTAATATTTAGCCTTTTTCTTTAAGCAATTTAACTAAATGTTAATTTTAATAATATATTTTTCTCTTGTTTCTTAACTCGAGCTCTATATTTATCTTATTAAAAATTATTCTTAATATTGATTTTTAACTTAACAGTTAACTTGTTTGCAAATTATATTAGTATAGATAATAATATAAAGATTGCAAACGCAACTTACTATATTAATACTTCTTTCTTTTAATATATTTTGTTTATTTTTCTTTAATTAGTTTCGATTAATCTAAAATCTAATTATAATTATTAAAGACAACTTATATTTTTTGCTATATTTCTCGAGAAATTGTAATTGTCTAATTGCAAATAAATATAAATATTTAATATTTAACTTAGTATACTTTTTACAAAATATCTTTTATCGAGAAAGTCTATTTTGATTTTTTTTCTCTTAGATTCTCTCTATAAGTATTCTTGTTATCAATTAATATATATATTGTTATTTGCTAAATTTAAGCAAGATTTGACTCAAATTTATATTTATATTTAAGAATGTTTACTTAAACGTTATTTTATATAGCAATCTCTTTCTATAAGTACGCTCTTAGTTAATTAACTTATTTATTGTTATTTGTTAAATTTAGACAAGATTTAATTCAAATCTTCTTCTTTGTATATAAGCAAATCTATTTAAATGTTATTGTTCTTCTTAAATTCTTTTTGTAAATATCTCTTGTAATTAGTTTATATAGTATTTGTTATTTATTAGATTTAGACAAAATTTAATTTAGATTTAATTTAGATTTGTTTCTTCGATTAAGAATATTTACTTATATATTGCTCTATTTGTTAATTTTTCTTTACAAATACTCTTGTAATTAATTAATACTTTTATTGTTATTTAACAACTTAAAGAAGATTTAACTTAAGATTAATCTAGATTTAACTTAAGTCTACGTCTTCGATTAAGAATATTTACTTTAATATTGCTCTAATTGTTAATCTCTCTTTATAGATATCTTCGCAATTACCTAATATCTTTGTAATTATTTGTTAGAACTAGATTAGATTTTCTCTAGATAACTTATATTTATATAATTATTGCTTATATACTCGATGCTTTTTTTTATTAAAATTGTTAATTAATTGTTTAAGTTAATTTATTTTTATATACTTTATTATCTTTTGAGCTTTTAAATACAATTTTTTTATTCGAAGCATTTATCGAATTTTTGTTATTGTTTTATCGATTATATTGCTTCGATAAGTATTTGAATTTCAATTTATTAGTATCTAAATTTAAGAGAGACTTTTAAAGAGAAATACGCAAGATCTTGTTATTATCGAATTTGTTAATAGCTTTTTTGCTACAAAATACAATCTTTCGTTGCAATTTTGTATATATTTCTCTCTTTAAATTACGAGTTAATTGTTTTATCTTTGTTATATTTTCTTGTAAATATTTATTAATATATTATAAGTATAAAGAATTAAAGATCGCAATTATTAATAGAGTAAAGTATATATCTTCGATATATTGTTCTTCGAAATTAATAAATATTTGTGTCTTGTATTTAAACTTCTCGATACAATAACAAATTATAATTTTTATTATTTTAATTGCTTCTAAGATTATAAAATTAAATATATATTTAATTAAAGAATTAATTTTAAAATTTCTTTAATTGTTGTTAAAAAATAGAGATATAAAAGTTTTAATTATTATTAAACTTATAGATAATTTAAATTGCTTTTTCTAATTATAATTTAACAAGAAGTTAATAAAGATAAACAAACTTATATCTTAAATATTCTTGCTTAAAAAAGTTAATTTTAATGATAAAATTTAAATATAATTATGCAACTTTTTATTGCTAATAAAATTATAATAATTCTTAATTATATTGCGAACTTGCTTTATTATATAAAATCGATAACTCTTTATTGCGTTGTAGAGCTACAATTAAATAAGCTCTTATTTACAATAGAAAGAGATAAAAGTAATACTTTTCTTGTTTTCTTCGATACAAGAATATTTTTTATATTATTGTTACGCTAATTCTTGATATTTCTTATACAATTAGTTATTCTTTCTTAGTATAATCGTTGGGTTCAATCGAACACTTTTTTCTCAACTTAATCTACTCTCTTGGGTCTTGTAGGATTAAGTTAAAATCAAGGCGCGAATTCGACTTTAGAATCGAGTTTCGTCAAGTTAATGTCAAGAATCTAAGCTAATTTCGTCGCGTTAGTATTCGCTTATCTTATCTTATCTTATTTACGCGCTAACTCGATTAAGCTAGCGTAGAGTCTACGCTAATTGCATATAATTAGCGTCAACTCTTGCGCTAGTTCAATCAAGTTAGCGCGTTACGTAACGTTACGTAATCGAGTAAGTTGAGTTAAATATTCGACACGCTTTATGCGCTCAATTTACTTAATTAGACTAGAGCTTTTGCTCGATCTTAGAATTAAAATTGGGCAAGTCAACTTGTTCGAGTTAAAACTTAACTCGTCGATTACGCGATTCTTTCTTATATACGTTTTATTAGTATTGACAATTTGAATTTCTATTAAAAATTAGTTTAAGATTTATAGTCTTTAATATTGTACTTAATAATAAATATAATTTACAAAAAGATATATATCTTGCGCATAACAATTTTATATTTTAACGTCAAAGTATATTTTAAGCATTATTTTATTTCGTCTTATAAAATAAGAATTTCGATATAATATTAAATCTTGCGTAATAATATTGCATTTTTTTGTTTATTTATAAATTCGAAGATTTGTAATATAAACTTTGTACAATTAATCTTTAAAAATATAATATTAAGCTTGTTATTAAGAGATTAAAACAAATATAAAAGATATATTTTTTAACTTCGAAACTTGCTCTTAACAAACGCAAAATTAGTAGTAAATTGTATTTAATTAATAAGCATTTCTATAATTAAAAATAGACTTATATTGTATTGTATTTGTAACAATAATATTCTTATTATATTGTTTTCTTAATTGTTGAGTAATAATATCTTTCTTCTATATTTAAGAGAATTGCGCAATATTTTAAAAATCTTGAACTCTATTTTATTAATCGAATTGTTATTATTTTTTTACAAGAAAATTAATAGATATCTTTAAGAATTTAATAAGTAATAATTGCGCTTATTACTTATGTATGCGAAGTTCGCTTAAGAGTTATCTATAGCACAAAATTAAATACTTGAATAAGCTAATAAAATACTATATTTAGAATAGCATAAGTTTGCTAGAGATTAAGAAATTAGTAGAAAGTGCAAAGATAAAATTGTACTAAGAAGAAAAACAAACAAAAGAAGTTATTGTAATATATCGAGATATATTAGTTTCAAATCTAAACTATATTTAAACAAAATTTAATTAAGATTTGACTTAAATTTTAACTAGATCTTAACAATTTTTATTTAAACAAAAAAGATAGCACTTATTTTAATAAATTACAATAGAATATTACTTATTGTCTTTAATAATATTAATACGTCTATTAAGAATAATTCAAGTTTTGTTAATTTAATCGAAATTTATCTTGTTGCTTCGACTATTACAGTGTGACCGTCGGGTTGGGTTTCAACCCGATCGGGTTGACTCGCCCAACCCTAACCCTGGGGTCAGGCAAATTTCCTAGCCCAACAGGGTGGGGCGAGCGAAGAATGCATGTCGAGTGTTTAACCCGATTTACCCGATCACGTGACGTCACGTGACGCGCTAACTCGATTGGGCTAGCGCAGGGTCTACGCTAACCGCATATGGTTAGCGTGGACCCTTGCGCTAGCCCAATCGAGTTAGCGCATAGATAAGATAAGATAAGATAAGCGAATGCTAACGCGACGAAGTTAGCTTGAGTTCTTGGCATTGACTCGACGAAACTCGACCCTGGGGTCGGGTTCGCGCCTTGACCCTGGCCCAACCCTACGGGGCCCAAGAGGGTGGGTCGAGTTGAGAAAAAAGTGTTCGACCCGACCCAACGGTCACACTAGACTATTATAAAGATATATCTTATAAAAACTAACTTTCGAATATCAAATTATTAAGAGATCGATTTTGTGTTTTCTTTACAATTATTGTTCTTTATTTTAAATTGTTGTTCTTTTATAAAATTAATTAAGTTGCATTGTTAAAGTAAGAATAAGATTGTAAACAATAAGTATAAGTTCGACAAACTAAACATTTATAAATTATGCTCAATTATTAAATTTATAACAATTAAGAATGTTTGCATATACTATATATTCAATCGATAATAAAAAATGTTGTTAAATATATCTTTATATTTAAGAATACAAAAAAGATATTAAGCTCAATATCTTTAATCTTTTAATATAATCGATAAACTAAGCAACATTCTTATTATTTATATAAAGTTGTCGCTCTTATTATCTACAATACTAGATAATTAAATCGAGATATTGCTTGCATAACTAACAAATAATAATATAGAATTGTTATTCTTGTTACTTAAACTAGTTGTTGCTCTTTTGTACTTTAAATTTTTTGTATTATATATTGTTAACAACAACTTATTTGCTAAACAACAATCTTAATTGTCGACTTATTTGTTGTTCTCTTCTTTGTTTATAACAATAATAAAAAAGCATCAATAAAGTTGTTATTGTTTCTTTCTTGTATATAAAGCAAAGTAATATCTTGTAATTTAATCTTATTATTTTTGTTAAATTTAATCTCTTTGTCTTCGACTTCTAATATATAAAAACTCTATTTCGAATAAATATTATGCAAGAGAATAAAATAAAAAGAGACAAATGTTAAGTTAATAATTATTATATAGTTTAATAAATAAGATTTTAATTAAGTTGCTCTTTTAAGAATTCGATAATAATAGATTGGTTGTCGATTCGATATTCGGTTCCAAATTTGGAATCGAATTAAATTGTTAAGAAATCGAATAAAACCAAATCGCTTAAAGAAGCTAGCTTATTACTATAATAAGTTTAGCTTAGTCGAAAAGTTACTATTTTAAGCAATTCGATTCTAAAAAAAAATCGAGGAACTAAATCTTGACACTCTCACGTGATATTTTCGGTTCCTCGCAATTAGTCTAGATAATAACAACACAATATTAGATAAGATTAAATCGTAAAATTATATTATTGTTAATAACAATATATCTAAATTGTTATATTTTGTAAAAGAAACTCAATTGTATATTAAAACAAACAATAATATTAATTTCGACAATAATAAAGCTAATAATTTGTCGATTTTTGTGTTCGAATACTCGCACTATATTATAATTCATTTTTCTTTTTAGTTTTGTCAAAATATATGTATCTTAACTTCTTTATCAATCTTTTTTTATTTAAGATTATTATCTCTTAAATTTTGCAATATTTGAACAAATTGTTGTTGTTGCAAATTGCGTAAATAATTAAAATACAAAATTACAAAAGTTTTTAAAAAGAAATGTAAATTTTAAGAATTATATATTAAGTATTATTTGACAAACGTCTAGTCTTTTTTATTGTTTTCTTAATTAATTATTTTATAATTGTTTTATTTAGATCTTAACTAAATCTTAAGCTTTCAAAAATTATAAATCTTTAAAATTGAGAGATCGATTAGCTCTAAAACTTTGTTGTTTTGTAAAAATTCTCTTATTAATATAAATGAAATTTGCGTCTTTGCTCTTGTTTTTAATACTTGTATTAAAGATTCTACTATTAGCGCAATTAAAAATATCAAATATGCTTTAATTTATATTAATCTCTTTGCTACAAACAAAGACAATAACAATAAGAAAAAGCAATTTCTTTTTGCGCAATTACTTTTATAACTAGTACTATTAAGAAGTATAAAGATTGCACTTCAAATTTCGCATTTCGAAAGTTTATCTTCTTCTTTAACTTAAACGCTAGCAATATTAATTAAGACCTTGCGTAGAGTAAATATTCTTAAAAATAAAATTCTTAATATCTAACTCAAATTTAATTTGAAATAGATATTCTCAAAAATTAGACTCTCAATATCTAAAAATTAAGATAACTTAAATCTAGATTAAATTTAATCTTCTTATAGAAAAGATCTTAATATTCGAAGATTAATTTAACTTAAATTTAAACTAGATCTAGCGTAAAAACAATTGCTTCTTAGACAAAAAATCTTTAATATTCAAAAAATAATCTAGCTTAAATTTGAATTACGTAAAACAATTATTTCTCAAAGAAAAGATTCTTAATATTCGAAGAACAATTTGAATTAAATCTAGATTAAATCTAGTATAAATTTGATTTAAAACAATTGCTTCTTAGAGAAAAGATTGTTAATATTCAAAAGTTAACTTAGCTAGATTTGAACCAGATTTGGATCAAATCTAGCGTAGAATAGTTGCTTCTTAAACAAAAATCTTTAATATTTAAAAAACAATTTGATTCAAATTTAAATTACGTAGAATAATTGTTTCTTAAAGAAAAGACTTTTAATATTTAAAGAACAATCTAAATCAAATCTAAGTTAAATCTAATCTAAATTTAATTTAGAACAATTGCTTCTCAAAGAGAAGATTCTTAATATTCGAAGATTAATTTAACTCAAATTTGAATCAAATCTAACATAGAAACAATTGCTTCTCAAATAAAAGATCTAATCTAGATCTAGTCTAAAACAATTGCTTCTTAGGAAGAAGACTTTTAACATTTAACGAATAATTTAACTTAAATTTGATTTAGATCTAGCTTAAAACAATTGTTTCTTAAAAAAAAAATTGTTAATATTTAAAAATTAATTTGGTTTAAATTTGAATTTGATTTAACGTAGAACAATTGCTTCTTAAAGAAAAAATCTTTGATATTTAAAGATTAAGTTAATTTAAATTTAAACGTTTAGACAACAATAATATAATAATCTCTTTGTTAATGTTAATAACAATCGATTAAGAAATATTCTAATCTTTACTTTGTTATCTTCGAATATTTGTTGCGTTCGCAAATTAATTCAAGTAACTTAATATAAAATATTTTAATTCTTTGCTCGATCTTATAAATTGTTTTAAAGTTATTGCGTTCGAGCTCTTCTTTTAACAAATAAATAGATTGTTATCTAAAAGAACGTTGTGCAATAAGTAGCGTCGTCGTTTGTTAACTTTTTACGCCTAATTAATCGAATCCAAAAAGAGTGTTTTAACGCTCTTTAAGATAGACGTCGCAATATGCATTATATTTGATCTTGCAATTTTCAAAATTTGTTAATTACTTAATTTTAAAGACTAAATGCTCTTTATTTATTTTAATTTTAATATTATTGTACTTGTTAAAGAGAATTCAAATAAAATAATTTTAATCAAAAGATATCTCGCTATTATATTTGACGCATGCTTTTGTTTAAGATGTGTTCTCGAATATAATTTGTCTTTGTTCGTTAAATATAATGCGAAAGTATTAACAACTAAACTTGATATCTTGTTTGCTCAAAAAAACATCGAAAACTTATAAATTGCTTTTAAATACAAATTTTTTCTTAAAATTCTTTGACTTGTTGTTAAAGTTTAATTGTAATCGAAATTTGTATAGATTTGCGACAAAAATAGCTTCTTAATTTAAGATATTTCGAACTTTATTATTAAACTTGAACGCAAGCAAATATCGATCTTGATTCTACAATTAATTTTAAGCTTCTTCGATTGTTAAATTGATCGCCTTCAATGTTGCAATAAGTTTAAGATTGTTTACTTCTATCTTGAAGTTGTTCGATTAAGAAAATAAAAAAATTAACACTTATTAGATAATTGTTTAGAGAAAGGATTTTTCTAGTTATAAATAGACTAATCGTCGGGCCAAGTTATGATATCACCTCTCTGACTCGACCCGGCGCCAAAATTGGGTCGCGACGATTTTTTGGAATCGAATCGCTCAAAGTAGTTTAGCGCGCTTCGCGCTAAACTACTTATAGTAATCGACTAAACTACTTTGAGCGATTCGATTCCTCGAAATTTTTTTGACCTGGGTCTTGGCATTTGCACGTGACATTTCCGGGTTAGCGCGACCAGTCTAGTTATAAACATCTTATCTCTATATATCTATCAAATCTTTCTATTGTATCTAGTAGACGACAACGACAACAACATTTTATCTTAACACGAATCTAGAGAATTTAATTAACTTCTTTGACGCTTATTATTTGAAAGAATTTTATTTCTAAGTTAATTTAAGTTCGCGCAATTAGTTAGAGTTTAATGTGCGATTATACTTTATTAAATAACTAAATCAAAGACTATTATATTATTTTTATATATCTCGCATTTGCATGTTTTATAAGTTAGAAAATATTATCTATTTCGAAATCGCTCAAATTCTTTAGAGCGAAAGACTTTGTTAGCAATTTTATTTCTCTTGTTTGTCGCATATTTCTTGCTTTATTACTTCTTAGCTATCTACTCTTTTATCTATAGCATATCTCTTATATAATGGCGTTTTTTTCTCTCTTTTAAATAGAAGTTTTGATCAAAGATCTATGCAATTTGAACGTAATAGCAATAATTGCGAAAAAAAGATAAGAAAATGCAACTTATTAAAAGATTTATTTTCTTTATTATTGAACAAATGTATTAACGTACTTTCTTTTAATAAAAATTTTAATATTAAAGATAAGTCGAACTTAACTTTAGAGATTTGGGAGAAATTTACATAAAAGATTTAATTTGAGAGACTTAAATCTTTTAAATCTAAGATTGTAATATTAACACTTTATTTTTGCTTTTAGAAGTATAATTCTTAGCGTACACTATATTTAATTTGTAAATTTAAATAATTTTAAAGCAAAACTTTAATAAGAAGATTTCAAACTTATAAATTTAATTAATTCTCTCAAATATAAACAATTATACTAGCATTTTAAGAAAATTTAAAGATTGCTCTTCTAGATTAAGCGAATTTCTAAATTTCAAAAATAAAACGCTAGATTTTGATTCTCTTAAAATAACAACAAAGTAGAGCAAAATTAGCGTCGAAGAAGTCTACAATACGCTAATACAAATAAGTAAAAAATCGACTAATCCAATTCGATCAATATTGTCTTGGGAAAAAGCTTTTGTCAATATAGAGCTTTGATACTTATGCGCTAAATAAGATAAGACGCTTTTCTACAACTTTGTTTATAATTAGAAACTATCTTTCTATTTTTATTTAACAAACGCTAATTATATTGCGAGACACTAGTTAATTGAAAAATTTCGATATCAAAAAGAGTTATAACAATAATAGAAATTTAACAATACGCAACAATAAATTCGTAAGCATCAATCGAACAAAACAAGAGAAGAGAATATAAAACAATAACAATACTCGCAAGATCTATATCTTATAGCAAGTTTAAAAAAATTAAAGAATTAAAAAAATTATCAAGTCTATTTTAAAAGATTGATCGATCGAATTAAGAACGTAATTGAAGAAGTCTAATAAACAATAAAAACAATATAGCGAAAAGATTCTAAAGTAATTGTAAACAAAGAAACAATAAATAAAAGAGATAATTAAGATTGATTAAGCTTTATAAAAGAAAGACGCGAGTTACTTTTAGTCGAAAAGAAATAATTAAAATAGATTAAGCAACAACTTTCAACAATTCTTTCGAAATGCGCTGCATTATTAATAAGATTGTTAACATCTTATTGTTAAATAGAGAAGAGAAGCAAGTTCGAAGCGCGACGAGTCTACATTACTTTAATAAAGATAAATAAAAAATTAACTTGTTTAATTCGATCAATATTTAACAAGCATAATTACGAACATACAAACAAATATCTTTGCGTTCTTTGCTATTAAGAGAATAAATATAATTAGTTCGAGAAAGAATTAAGAAAATAAGAGAAATTTTTAAACTATTAACAAAAGAAAGAAACAAATAAAAAGACAAAAGTACAATTAAAAGAACAACAATATATAGAAAGCTTAACTCAATTAGATTTCTAAAAAGACTATTAAATTTATTAACAATTAAAGATAAACAACGCTATGCAATAAGTAAAATTTTAACAACAACAACTAAAATATTTTTAGAAAAAAAAGAACTACTACGTATAACAAACAATAAAAGACAAAATCTATTAAAATTATTTTAAGACTAAAGATATATAATCGTATATAGAGAACGCATAAAAGCAAATCGAATTTATAGAAACGCAATTAAAATAAATAAAATAATAGCTTTTAATTCTTTTTGTCAAATACGTCGTCTTAACAACAAAAGTATTTATCTTAAATTATCTCGAAAATCAAGTTATATTATTAAAAAAAGTATCAAAATGAAGTTAAATTATATTTAAGAATCTTTGATTCGATCGATTTGACAAATCGATTTTGCAAGATAATAATTAACAATTAAATCAAAACAAAAAATATATTTTAGCAAATTTTGCGCTTAATTTAATTTATTTATTAAAAGTATTTAAAGTTACTAAAAGAAAAGCATTGCGTTCTTAACAACAATTAATAATTTCTACAAAGCATAATAATAATTAAAATCAAAATTCTTATACAACAATATTATTATTATTGTTTGCCAATATTGCTTCGCACAAAAGCAATTAATTAGAATATAATTAAAAGAAGTCGAATGCATTAAAAGTTAATTCAACTACAAATCTACGTAGAAATATATAATCTTTATTTATTAATATTATTATGCGCAAAAGCGATCGAATATTCAAACAAAAAAAAAGAGTAAATATGTTAAATTTTAGCGCAATTGTAAACTTAATTTTAAATTTATAAACAACTTTATTGCGACGTCTTTTTTAATTCAAACTTAAGAATTGTCTTGCAAACAACAAATTAAATTCGAGCTTAATAAAATCTTAAAAAATATTAAAGAAACAAAAAAGCAATTTTTTACAAAACAAAACTAAGATTTATAATTAAAAATAATATTACTTTAAAACAATTTTGAGTTTTTATAAGCAAGAAGATATAATATAATATTATATTATTATTTAGTGTCTTAGTTTGATCTCTATTTCGAGTAAGTAAACAAATAGCAAAATAAAAAGTTTATAAGTTTTCTTTCAACTTTACAACTTCAATTAACGCTTATATTTTTTCTCTTATTTTTCTTTTTTCTTTTTTATTTGCTTTAAGCTTTTTTCTTGTTTTGTCTAAGTTATATTGCATCGCGTCTTAAAGACAAAGCTTAATAATAAACTTTTCTATATATTGAATTAAAGAATTTGACACTATTGACGCTTCAAAAAGATCAAGATAAACGCGAAAATCAAAAAGAAAAATCAAATATATAGAAAAATTGTTAATAAAATAAAGCTTTATACGTTTAATATAAGATTTTGAGCGAAGATAGAGTCTCTATTAGTAAATTTAAGAGTTACTTAGAAAAGATAACATCTTTGCGAGAAATATTTAATTGTTAAATTAGCATTTCTATCTATTGTATTTAAATTTCGAAGAATAGCTTTTGTCTCAAAGAAATTAGCGAACAAGAATTTGCACAAAGTTAATCTTAAACAAATGTATTTATTAAAGAAGATTTTGTTAACAATATTATAAAGTAGTTGTTTAAAGATCTAGAGACAAGCATAAAGAATTAATAATTAAGAACAAAATAAATAATGCACAAAATTATTTTAAACATTTATTAGAATCTTGCATTACTAATTGCAAAGTATTTGTCTTCTTAAATATATTAATTAAATAGAATAAAAAGATATAACGAATAATATTAGTGTCTTAAATTTACTAAATAATTTTAATTTTTACGATTTTTATAAACAAAGAAAGTAATTAACAATTATTGTTTCTATTTTTATTTATAATTAACTTGTTTTCTCAAAATTATAATTGTGTCGAATCAAATCTTATTTTTGAAAAGTTCCTAAGATGCTAGTTCTAGTCGTGATAGATTAAACTCTTTATTGCGTTGTAATTTCTAAAATTTGCTTCAAAATCTACAATCTCTTTAATCGCAACTAATAGATAAAATATTGCAAATAAAGAATTTTCTTTTTTTGCTAATGCAATACTAATGCGCACAACGTTCTTAATTTATATCAAATAATTAGCGCAATCTTTATACACTTACTTAATTGTGTCTATTTAACAATTATTAAGCAACTTCTTTATTAAAGTCTCTAGTTGCTTTAAGTTAATAATTATTATATCGTAAAACGTATTAATCTTTTTTAGAAAGCTAACTTATATATTTTTCTTAATTTGCGCATTGAGATTGTCAAATTGTAACGAAAAATATACTTGATTAATAATTGCTTTGTCGAACGTTTTTATGCAATTCGTTGTAAAAAATATAATATTCCAAAAATATTTTAATTTGCGTAGAAAAATAAAAATTAAAGAGTTATTAATTATTATTTCGAATAATTGTTGTTTAAGAAATATATTAATTTTGTTTAATAACAAAACTATTTTTTAGTAACTAATTAAATAAAGAATTTTAATAAGATTTTCTTCAAGATTGTTTAAATTATTGTCTAGTTTATTAGCATTAATTTATTTAATGTTAGCATAATTATGCTAGTCTTTGTATATATATATTAAATAAAGCGACTTTTGCAAATGCTCAAAGATATCTTCGACAATTAATGTTTTCTCTATATCGATAAACTTGTTATTAATCTATTAGCATATAATAATACTTAAGTTGTTTAAATTATATTAAAGAAAAAAGATAATTTCTTAATTCTTTTTAGATACAAAATTATTAAAACTTTAATCTTAAATACTTTTTGCAAACGTTCATATAATTACTTTCTTTTTCTTTGCAAGCTTTAAACAATTAAATAATATTAAGTTTTATTTAATATTTTTTAGTTTTGTTACGACAAACTTAATTGCAATTATCGATCAATTGTAAGTAATTTAATATAATAAAATATCTTACATTACATTTTGTTCTTGTAAGAATATTTTAATAATATTGAACTATATATAAGTAGATCTTTTAATTGCATATTTTTCGCAAAAATTTGTTTTATTAATATAGATTGCAATTTAGAAATAGACTCTAATTATAAATTATACTTTAAAGCATTATATATAAATTTTTAAAATTAATAAAACTTTAATATTTTGTAGTTTAAATTAACTTCTTTAAAGAAAATTGCGTTTACAATAATTTTACTTTGTACGTAAACTTTTATCGAATTATCTTTGCACATATAGAAGACTTTGTTACAATAATATTAATAACAAATTTTTAAAAAAAAAAAATCTTCGCTTATATATAAACAATTTGTTTCGAAAAGTCTTTTCTTTTATATAAAATCGAAGCAAAAAAACTTAAAAATTACAAATTTTTTGTACTTTATAAAAGTATTTAATATTAATTTTTATTATTAATTTTTCGAAAAACTTGTTATTAAAAAACTTTTTGTTTAACAGTAAGAATTTCTTTTGAGAGAAAACAACTTTAATATATTTTAATTAGTATATATATCTTTTAAGAGCTCAATCGATTTGTTATATTAAAGAGTAGTACGATATGCACGTATTGAGTTTAGAATTTTTAGATAAATTATTTAATTATAAAAAGTAAAGATTTTTAAAGTTGTAAAGTTATTATTTTTGAAAAAGTTTGCGAAAATTATTACTTTGTTGTCTCTTAATTCTTATAAATATTTGCAACATTTGCATTAATAAATATAATTTCGAATATATTAGCTATCAAAAGAAAGATTTAAATGCAATAAATTGTTTTAATTTTAATTCGCAAATTCTTAAGAATTCTTTTTTTACTATATAAGATTACTTAACTTGCTAACGTTAATTTTTATAATAAGATAGAAAATTCAAAGCAAAGAGATCTTCTTTATTAATAGATTATTCTTGATAATTTTTATTACAATATTAAACTTTTAATTTTGTTGTCTTATATTATAGTTGGTCTAGTACTACTATTTTCTTCGACTCTCTTAATTGTATTGCATTTTTTAATTTCTTTAAAATTATTATTAAACGCTATTAAGAATTATTTTTAATTGTTATCTATATTACTTGTTATCGATGTCTTTATTAAGATTAACGTTTTCGCTTTTTTGTAAACTCTACTATAAGCAAGTCGATTTTTAATTTTTTTTGCTTAATATTGATTCGAAAATTTATTAAATTGTTTTAATAAAGATGTTTTTTTGTTAACTAAAACAACATGAAATTAAATTATATTCTTATATTGGTTCTTAAAGATATTAAGTATTTGTAAAAACAAAAAATCTATTCTTTCGAAGACTATTCGTTTATTACTAAGAAATTAATTATTTAAGAGAAAATCTAAATCGATTAAATAGTTATCTTTAACGAGTTGCGTAATATTATTCGAATTGTAAGAGAAAAATTGTCAATAATAGATTAAGATAACTAAAGTCAATATAATCTACCTAATTCTCTAAGAATTTCGAAGATTTTTAATTAATTTTTAATATAGCTTTAAATTATCAATTAAGCTTGTTTATTTACTAAGTATTTAGAGAAATAAATTGTAAATTATTAAGCTTTAAGTAAAAAACAATAGTATATTGTTTTTTAACTTTTAAAAAGATAAATATTGATAATAAATTTGTTTGTTGCTTTTATTAATAATGGTCTTTTATATTTATAGAAAGACGTTTTATAAATATATACGAATTAGATCTATTTGTTTTAAGTCTAACTTGCATAGAATTTGCGACCAAATTTTTTAACAATATTAGCATTAATTAAATTTGTTCTTTCAAATATTGTATTAAATATTTTTACAAAAAGTCGATAGAAAGAAAATTTATTAATTGTATACTTTATTTTATTATATTTAGCGTATTAATATTTAGATCTTTAGCAAAAATTTCGAATTTCGAAAGCGCATTGTGCATTTGCTTCGAATTAAATCTTTCAAATCGATTTGTATTAACAATATTAATAAAAAAACTAAAAAAATTAACGTTGTTATTAATCGAATATTTTGAATCGAATATATATTGTTAACATTTTACTTTATTGTTAAATTTTTTTAGCAAAGATTAAAGTAATAAAATATTGTAAAACTTTAAATCTTTTAATATTTTTATCGATATCTTAATCTTTAATATAGTCTCGAATAGAACTTTACAATTATTTTAAAAAGATTAAAACAAATTGTTTTTGTCTTTTGTTAAAAGCTTAAAAACAAAACAAAAGTTATAATTTTTTAGCAAATTCAAATCAAAAAATACAAGATATTGTGTAAATTGTTTGCAAATTTAGAAAATCAAATCTTTAAAAAATATTAACAAAATTCTTAGTCTAACAAGCGAAAAGTTTATCAAGATATCGTAATTTAGAACAGCTCTTTTAAGTAATCTTGCTAAATTATTTGATTAAACAATATTACAATTTTTTTTTTTAAGTTCTTAATTGCGTCTAGAACAAATTGTATTTACAATGTTAAAAAAAAATAAACATAAATTCTTCTTATTGCGTCTTAAATATTATAAATCGATATATTTTTCTTTGTTAACGTTGTTAAATTATAGTCGAAATTTAGCTCAAATTTATAAAAGATTAGCTATAGAAAATATAGATTATAGATAGCAATATTATAATATTTGTTATTATTACTTTTTCTAGCGACGTTAATTTTCGATTTTAATTTTACTTAATATTAGTTGAAATTGCTTAACTCGATTTGATTCGCTAATGTGTAATCAAACTTTTATAATTAATTTCTTAGGTTTATACTAAGCTTCTCGACGTTAAATCGAATTAATTTTAAAATTTATAAAGTTGTATAAATTATAAGTTGTTAAGAAAGACTAGAGCGTCTTATTTTTACATTAATTTTTAACGAAGCTTACAAATACTCAATCTTGTTAATAACTTAAATATACTTAAACTCTAATTATACGACTTTGAACTTAAATATTAAAAACAACGCTAAATTAACTATATGCATCTCGAACACTAAACAATAAGACAAAACAAATTTATTAAAAAAAGAAAATAACAAATTCTTTTAAAATACTTTATAGACAAATATGCATATACGACTATGCAAGTTACGCAATTTTTAATATTTTATAATATAACTTGCAAGAATTATTAAAGCAATATTAAGAATATAAACTTACACAAAGTATAAAGAAAACATAAAAGAATTCAAGAATACAAGCTTTAATTTGTTTATGTTGCGTTTCTATTTATAAATTGCTTTGCATTTAGCAAGAGCTTAATAATATATAAAAATTTATAACTTTACAACTTTATTGTTTTTACTTTAAGTCTTTAAGTAAAATCTTTATAATTGACTTGAAGCAACTCGATTTTACAACAAAACTCTTAATTGCTTTTTTGCTTACAAGCATTTAAAGCTTACTTTAATATCTTGTATCAAAAGTTTTATTTTGTAATATTGTCTTAAATATGCGTAGAAGATTGAAACGAATTCGTTTTCGAAAGTCTTAAATATAGTAGATAATATTGTAGAACTTATTTAGTTAACTAAGCGTACGCTAAGCATTTAATTTGACTTGATTTACTCTATTGTCGTTTTAGATATAAACTTAATTATTGATTTAGCAAATTAAATTTAAAATTTATTTGATTATTAATCTAGTAAATCGAATTTGAAATTTACTTGATCAATAATTTAGAAAGAAATTAAGAGATTTTAAAAAATGTTTAACTCTTTCTTATACTAATTCTTTCACTTGTTAATTAACAAACTTGTTTGTTAAGTTAAAATGTGTCTCGAAGTTAATTAAGAAAGTTTCAATTAATTAAAAGCTACAATCAAAGAAATCTTTTAAATAAGTTGAGCATTAGTGTCAATTATGTTCGATAGTTACTAGACTAGTATTACGATTTCAAGTTGCTTTTATGCTATTATGTTGTTTTGTTATTTTATTGTTTTATCTTATTATTTATTTTTTAGTTCTATATTTTACTTATAGTGCATACTTAATTTTAGCGAAATTAGTATAGTCTATAAAGCAACAAAGTTAACTAAATAAATAAGGCGAGATAAAATAAAAAGCGTAATATATATAAAATTGTTAATCTTATTTAAACTTATTATTCTTTAATTATTTGATATATAAATATATAAATATTTTCGAGCTTTATATTTAATATAGAAACTCAATATTTAAATACAAGAGTTTTTGAATAAAAAATTTGTAGCAACTTGAACAAAGTGTTAAATAAGCTAATACTATTTAAATTTCGAAAATATCTTATAACGCAATAAGATTAAAGAAGATTAATTCGAGCTTTAATTGTTATGCGCAATGCTATATATAATTAATCAAAATATTATAATTTAAGCAAGACGTATTTAACACAATTGTAAATACAAGAACAATTAAAATTATTAAACAAGTTTAATTGTAAAGTAGATAAAGTTTTTAGACAATCTTTATGATTGTTTTAACATTTAGTGTGCATTTATATTACGACTACGTAATCTTATACTTAAACATTTAAGATATTTTTTATCTTCTAATATATTACGTTTATTTTAAAGAAAAGCTCTTAATTCTTTTTTAATATTAATATATTTTTAGAGAACGTCTTTAAGCATCTTTAATACAAAGAATTAATTACTTATTAAATAAATCTATTAATTATTAAGTCAAAAGAACGCTTTAATATTTTATTTGATTCTAGCATTTATCTTTATATTTTGCTTATATTTTAACAAGATAATTACAATTAATTTAACGAATATCTTAAAAAAGAGATTGCTATATTGTTTATTAAATCTATAACTAAAAGTTCTAATACAACAATATTTAAATAAATCTATTGATAACTCTTCTATTTTAACAATATTTATTTTTTAACTATTGTTAATATAGTACTTTCGCAATTGTACTTTAACGAGATTTTAAAATTATTTAATAATTCTTTTTTTAATATTAGAAAAATTTACTTCTTTTAAAGAATCTTTATCGCTTATTTTACGACAAGTTAATTAGACTACTATTAATTAAATAACTTTATAATATTTTTTTATAAAGCAATCGAGACAAATATTCAAAATTAAGATATAATTGAGCTCTTAAATTTTTCGACTAAGATACGCTCTTAATAGCAATTATTATATTGTAATAAATTCGATCGCTCTTATTAATTTCTTAATAGTTTATTTGTAAAAATTGTTATTGTATAGAAGCAAAATCTATTTTATTTTTTAATAAATTTATATATAAATAAATAAGATAAGATATTGTCTTAAGTTTACGATCGCCTTTCTAAGTGTAGATAATCGAATTGTTAATGTTGTTTAAAGCAAGATAAAACTATTGCTAAATTATTGCAACAATAAATACTATTAACTAGTTTTAAAATGTAAAAAGGTTAAGAAAATTAATATTTATCTTTTCTTATTTTATACTTGCGATTAACAATTCAATTAATATTTAAGAAATATCTAGTCGCTAAACTACAATCGCTATATAATCTATAGCGTTGAAAATTGTTGCACTTATATAGACAATAACGTAAATGCACTTAAGATCTAAGTATCAACTATACTTTATCTGCAAACTACATTATATTATCTAAAGTTTAAGTTATGTCTTAAATCTTAATATTGAATTTTCGCTTAATAAGTCGTAATAATTATGTGTACAAAGATCTTTACATATTGAGATTATCTTATTAAGTAAGTCAAATATTTTGCTTATTACTTTATTGTTAATGCAAGCAAGCTATATATTTAGAGGGATTTCTTATTACATAACAAACAAAACAATAACTATTAATCAATTTTAATCAATTTTTTTTAAGTCAAAAGTAGATTATATATTTTTATCTATTATTATAAATTAAATATTTTTTATATTGATATAACTCGCTTAGCGAGCATTTATTATTAAAGTTTTAGAAGCTATTAATATGCACTACGTAAAAGCGTGTTACTTGCATTGTTAATTTATTTGTAAATGAAATATTGCAACAAGTAATATCGATAGCAATATTTGCGCAAAAATAAAGAAAGAAATAATAACAAGACGTCTCTTTCTAAGAGATATAATTTTATAACTTTGATTCGTATACGTTTACTATATAGTATGTTGTTTTGTTTAAATTGTTGTTAAGATATATTGTATAACATATCAATACAATAGAAAATTAGATTACTTTTGAAATTGCTAATATTAACGTTGTTGTTATTCGAATAAATATAGATTGCTTTTGCACAAATTACAAAAAAAGATAAAGCAAATTCTTTAAAAATATTTTAAGCAAAGTTCAAATAAATAGAATTGTCGACTTAATTATTGCATAAAATATTTAACTACTTAAACAAATTAATATTGCAATCGAACATTGTTATACTCTCGAAAAAGCATATTATAAACACAAAATAGCTATCTATATAATTAATATTAATATTAGATAAGCTTATATAGTTGTCTTTAATCTTGTTTTTGTTAAAATTAAGATTCGAATTTACATATATTCTTTTTACTTATTTAGTTAAGAAAGTATATTAAGTAAAGACATTATTAAAAAGTATAGTAGTCTAAGAATTATTTATCGAAGACAAGTTATTAGTATTCGAAATAGATTGATCGTTGGGTCGAATTTCGGTATTAACATTCTAGCTCAATCCAAATACTTGATATCAATCTCTTGACTTAGCTCGAAATCGATCTAAGTTAACGATTTCTTGACTTGACTTAATTGACTCGCCAAGCAATCGAAAATGACGTCAAAATGCCAAGATTTTCTATTTTTAAAAAAATTCGCATTATTTGAATTACTAAAAATAGTTTAAAAATAATAACGCACAAATAACGTACAAATGCATTATCTAAATGCATTACTATATAATATTATAAACAAATTAATTAAATTAATTAATTTGATTAAGTTGATTAATGCACTTTTTTAAAAATAATCTAAATTTTTCGAGTCTTGGCGAGTTGAGCCAAGTTATACGTTAAGTACCTCATATCTACTCTTTGACTCGACTCAAATACTTGGGTCAAGATTTTTGACCCAAATCGAGTCTTGGCGAGCTAGGAACCTAGCTCGAACTCGATGACTCAACTCGACGCGACCAGTCTAATTCGAAACAAAAAAAAGAGATAATTGCTTGTTGTACACATTAATTATCGCAATGATAATATTATTGTTCAAGTTATTTATAGTAATACTTTTAGTTTCTAAAGCATTTGTAACAATATTCGAAGCTAAAATTAAGTTTATTTTCTTAAAGTTAATTGTTATAGTAAGAATTAATAAACAATTAAATAGAGTTGCGACTATTAGAGTTGCAAGCATTAAAAAAGCAATTTAATAAAAAGTTTTTATTTTAGATTTAACTTATCTAGAAAGTAATTTGTCTTAAAAAAAGATCAAAATTTTCTTCTTTTTTATAATGTATAAAAGATTTTATTTTTTAAATGCTTGCAAAAGCATTCAAATATAAAGTTATAATATTATTTTTTCTTAAGTTTTTTAATTCAAGATGCAAGAACAATAAATAATAAAAATCTATACAATCAAGTATATATAAGCGCGATATATCTTTTGCAATTATTTAGTACTATCTTAATTTTATCTTTAGTAATTAATAATTTATTGTTATGTTCTCTCTTTTTAGTCTTATACTTTGTAACTCTTGCAATATACAGAAAAAAAAAACATATTAACAATATAATTTGAACAAAAATCTATTTTTTTGCTCTTATATAATCGATAAACGTAACTTATAATTATCTTTCTTAAAACGAAAGAATCTTAAGAACTATATGCGTCGTCTTTATTTTGACAAAAAGTCTCTAGTTGCTCTTCTTGCTCTACTAAATTATATATTGTATATTAAAAGCAAACAAAAGAGAGAAAATACAAAAGTAGTTTAAAGATATATTAGATTGCACTCTACAAATTAAGTTAAAAAAACCACAAAAAAAATAAACAAATAGCGTTAAAGAATAAAAAACTTATAAAAAAAATTAATACTTTTAAACTAGTTTTTAGATCTATTAATTAAAGTCTTTAGATTAAGATTATCTTAAAAATTAGAAACTAATAATGTAGATAGTATACTTTAGATTGTAAACACTATTTGACAAATTAATTAATAATATCTTTTGTTACGACATTTTAATCAATAGATGCGTTTATTTTCTATATTAGTCGCATACTTTATTTTTGCCTATATAGAATAGACTAATCGCGAGAAACCGAAAATATCACGTGAGAGCGTCAAGATTCGATTCCTCGATTTTTTTTTGGAATCGAATTGCTTAAAATAGTAACTTTTCGACTAAGCTAAACTTATTATAGTAATAAGCTAGCTTCTTTAAGCGATTCGATTCTATTCGATTTCTTGGCAATTTAATTCGATTCTGAATTTGGAATCGAATATCGAATCAACAATTAATCTAATATAGAACAATATTAGACTCTTAACAATTAATTAACAAAAAAAATCTTTATTTATTTGAACAAAATTTATACTTTAAGACATTCTACAAATAACTTAATTAAGAAGAGAGAAAAAAATAAGAAAATTAAAACTTAGTTAAGAGTAAATGCAACTTTGAAACAATAGCGATTTTCTTAATCTTACTCGAATGTAAAAAGCTTTATATAAATAAAACTAAACAATTGTTTGCTAAACTCTAACAAACAAAGCTTTAAGACTTTATTAATTTTATTTCTAAAAAGTTACTAGCAATTTGCGTAATTGTTATTCTTTTCTTTTTATTTAAACTTGCATGTTTGTTAGTAATTTTTATATTGTTGTAGCGTTATTTAATGCGCAATATCTTATTATTATTAATTTTAAGACAATTGTTTAGAATTTATACTACAAGTTTTTTAATACAAAGAAATTTATATTAAAACGTTAGCAAAGCAAGATTATTACGTTTGTTTAATATAAAATTCTCTATTTTATTATATATATTGAAGAAGATTTTATCGATAGAACTTGATTCTCTTGTTTAATCAAATTAATCAAAACATTTTCGTAAAAGACTTCGAAAATAATTACTTTCTCTTGTTTTACAATACTTTGATTTTTTCTTCTTTTCTCTTATTTTAGTTTAAGACATAAATTAAAGAAGTAAAACAACAATATTATTTAAAATTAATTGAAAGACAAGTATTGTTGTTGTAGCAATAATTATAATTATAGCTTAATCGACGCAAATTGCTCTATTATAATTGTTGCGTACTAAAAAAAACAAGTCTATTATATAGAGCTTTATAACGTAGATACTTGTAAACAGTTAATTTAGAGTTGTTAAATAAAGTAGATCTCTTATATTAGACTAGAAAACTATAACGTAAAGCAAATTGTAACAAAACACTATTTAAAAAAAATCAAAGATAATAGAATTAAGCAAAAGAATTAACAAAGTAATAATTAATTAGACAAACTCTAATATAGTGTTAAAATTATATACAAGTAATACAAGAGCAATTTATTGATACAAGCTAGATTAATATAGATTAAGGCGAAAGTATATTATTATATTCAAAACAAAGCTATTTGCTTTTCTTATTTTTGTCTTAACATAATATTTATAATTAAGACAAAAATATATTAATCGATTAGTTGTTTTACTTAAAGAATCGAACTTGCGCTTATTAAAAAATATCGCAATATTAAATAAAAAGAGAAGTAATTGCTTATTTTAGAAAGATTTGTAACTAATATTATCAATATAAAATCAAAATTGTAAAGTACTTCTCAAATAACAACTATAATACTCGAAGACGAAAAGATTGTTAAAAAGACTTATATAAACAAAAAAGTAAAGCAATACTTTGAAAAAGAAAATTTGACAACTATTTTTGTTAATAGATCTCGACGTTTTGTAATAATATATAGTATATATAATAGCAACGTAATTAGTGCAATCAAAATTAATTGCAATAAAATATCTTAAATATAATTAAACAACTATATCGAAAGCGCATTAATTCAATACAATTAAGACAACAAAATTGTAAAATAAGCAATCTAAGATACAAGATCAATAAAGGCGACAAGAACAAACTATAATAAAATAAGTACAATAATAAAGATAACAACTAGAACAATTTGTATATATTAACTTTATTAGCTCTTAGACAAGTTTTCTTATTTAATATTTATTGACAAAGCTTCGAAATATTAAGATCTAAAACACGAGAATATATATCGAACAATAGATTGACAAGCTATATACGTAGTCTCTTAAATATTAAATTGTATAAACGTTAAAAAAAAATTTTTTTTTTTAAATTCTTGTTAATTTTAATCGATTTTGTTGTTCAAACAAGCTATCTCTTGTTAACAATAATAGAGTATATTAACTTTTGCTTTTACGAAAAATATTAATAACATTTAAATAAAATAAAAAATAAAAAAACGTATATAATTGCGATTCTTTTTGTCTAAATATTGTTTCTAAAGAGATTGTTTACCTTTAATATACGCGTAATTTAAATTGCTTATTTTAACTTTCGTAAAATTATAATCTTTTTAGATTGATCGTTGGGCCAGGTTATGATATCATCGCTCTAACTCGACCTGGCGCCAAGATCGAGTCGCGACGATTTTTTGAAATCAAATCGCTCAAATTAGTTTAGCGCGCTTCGCGCTAAACTACTTATAGTAATCGACTAAACTACTTTAAGCGATTCGATTCCTCGAATTTTTTTTGACCCAAGTCTTGGCATTTGCACGTGACATTTCCGGGTTAGCGCGACCAGTCTAAATCTTTTGAATTATTAATAGATTTTATCGTTAATTGTATAAATTTCGTCTTTGTGATCTTTAGTATGCAAACTATTTTTTCTTGCTCTAAAATCTTTTTAAATAGTTCGAAAAAATCTTTATTAATTTATATAACACGTATTTTGTAAAAAAAATACGTTGTAGAGACAAGTTAAAACAAAAATAAATAAAAAATTTCTAAAAATATTTGTTACAAAAATAGTGTTTGCGAAGACTTAAAAACAATGTTTTAATAATACGAGATACGTCTATCAAATATAGATATACTTGATTAATTTTGTATATATTGTATAACATACAAAGATAATTACAATTAAGATTATTATTAAATAAGTTTAATAAAAGCTAATATATATTAGTTTTACGTTTGCTTAATTAAGTTTATCTAAATCTTAAACTCTATTTAATGCGTTTTTTCTATAAACAAGATTCAAAGATATTAGAATAAAAATTATAATTAAACTTAAAAAACAAATATTTTCAAAAGTATACAAAGATAACAAAGAAAAAAGAAAGTACTAAGATCGAACTTTTAAAAAACAATTCAATTTAATATTCAAAATACAACAAGAATCTAAAAAAAAGATTTGAAAAAAAATACTTTAGTGCGTTGTTTTTCAAATATAAGATATGTTCGAAACTAATTAATTTTTCTTAGTTAATAGTTGTAGACTTTAACATAATAGAGATTTATTACAATTGCGTAAGTCCATTCTTTTAATAAAATAAAAAGAATAATCTTAGCGTCGAATATTAATGCTAAAGTAATAAGAGACGTTATAAATAAATGCAACAACGTTCTCTAACTATCTTAAATTGCTTTAGAAGACGTATTAATTGCTACAATAATACTAGAATTAAAATTAGAAATTATCAATAATAGACTTCTAAAATAAGTAATTTTAAAAACAATAATATATCGAATTAACAAAACTAATTATAATTTTATAAAGAAAAAGAAGCATAAATCGATTACAATTTTGCATATTTTAGATGCTCGAAAATTCAATTTTAATCTTTATTATTTCTAGAATTTTTATCTAAAAAATAAAATAAAAAAGAGCGACAATAATACAATCGACGCAAAGATAAAAATTAAAATAAAGATAATATACAATTAATGTAATAATTAATAAGCGTTATTTGAAAAATTGAATCAAGATTCTAGATTAATTTAATATAACAAAATATAAACAATAGTAACAAAACAATTTTATAAATAATTGTCGAACGAAATAGAATTTCTTTATAATTAACAAAAGAATTTGTAACAATTTAGTAGTTGAAAAAGCAATGCGAAATCGTTACTCAAAAGCGTAAATCTTATATAAATTGGTTTTTCTAATATTTTTTGCGACAAACTTGACAAGAGTTGTTATAAAAGAGAAGATTAATTGTAAAAGAATTGTAAAAAAAACAACAAAAAGTAGAACGCAAAAATTGCTATAATGTTAGATATTGTAATTAACTAATAGAGTTGTTTAAAACGTACGATGACGATAGCAAAGTAAACATATTTAAAACAATATTAGCATTGCTATCTAAATCTTCCTCTTTTGTTAATAAATTGTCTTTTGCTCTATTCTATTGCTTGTTTCTATTTCTACTTTTATTTATAAAAAATATTTTTCGATATTTGATGCTTCTATCTATTCTTTATTAAGATACTACTATTTAAGGCATCTTAACAAGTCTTATTTTACAATATAATTTTCTCAATTAATTATATTAAAGACAATAGTGCGTATATTTAGACGAAAGTACTTGTTTCTAACGCTATAAACATAATAATTATCGCGAGAAAACCTTCGTTGTTAACGACGATAAACGCTTAGAGATTGTCAATCTAAATAAAATCAATTATTTCTTCTCTCGTTTTTAACAAGAAGAATAATTTACTAATTTTAACTTAATATCGTTATTATTTTTATTTAATTAATCAAAAACGACTTTGATATTACATAGCTTTTACATATTATTCAAGAGTAACAATTAGCAATTCAATTTAAAGATGCAATAATTATTAAATTGCAATTACAATTGCATTATTCTTTTATGTTGCTTTCAAAATTATTAAACGCTATTTAATATAAATCTTAAACGTATTATTATCTAACAATATAATTCTCTTGTTAAAAATATATTAAACTTAGAGATAATATTAACTATCAAAGAGCGATTAGTCTACGCTATAAAAAAATAGAAAAATCGAAATCGAAATTTTATCGCAATTAACAAGATATAAAAAAATTTCTATTACTTCTATATTTTTCTTTATAACTATTGAAGATTTGCAACTATCTTAATAGCAAAAAAACAATTTTAATTATAGAATATACATAATATATAATGCAAATTATCTCGTCTTTAATCAAAATATATTAAAGAATCAAATAAACAATATTTGACTTCAATATTGTTATTTTAAATGTTTAGTCGATTTAAAATGTTAAAGAAGAAGTAAACGACAAATAGTAAATATAATTTTGTCTTTAAACAAGAAACTTATAATTAAAAAGCGTTGTATATTTAAAAATATTTTGGAAAACAAGTCTAGTCAAAATTAAAAAAAATCTAAAAAGAGTCGCAAATTAAATTGGGAGTCTTTATTGCATTTAAAATCTTAAGATGCTTAGCTTAAAAAACAAAATTATCTTGTTATTATTAATTCGAAGTACAAACAATCTAAATTAAAATACTTAAAACAAATAAAAGAATTGCGTCAAATAATCGAAGCAATCGAATATAAAAAAGTAATAATAATTTAAGATAAAGCAATTGCTTAAGAGCAAAAATATATTAAGCTTAAAACATCGAAAATCAGTTTAATAACTAAAGTTATTTGTTAATTTATTAAAAAAACTTAGATTAAATTGTTTAAAAATAAGATGCTTTTATCTATTAAAAAATAAATATTTACAATAAAGATTTTGCAAAATATTAAAATTAAAAGAAAACGTATATTGTTTAAGCAAAGTATAGTCAAAATTAAAATCGACAATAAAGAAAAAAAAGCATTAACAAAGATATTTGCAAAATTTGTTAAAGAAGTTTATTCTAAATTTCAAGAGTTAAGTTTAGCGAAGAAACAAGAATTACAAAATTGCAAATATTGAAAATAACAATATAACAATTAGATATAAGTCTATTTGTTTAATGCATTTAATATTCTTATTTTATTGCTTATTCTAAAGAATTAATTTACGAAAGAAGAATGCGCAATCTACAATAAATAGTAAGAACTTATTAGTCTTATTTACAAAGACTCACTATTAATTTTAATGCAAATTTGTAAAAATAAAATTTAGAGAACATAAATTCTTTATTAAAGTTTTATAGAAATTGCGACTAGACTTAAAAAACTATTTTTAAATTAGACAATTATTTTGAAATTCTAAAACACGATATTGCAAACTTATTAGAACAACTTTAGCATTTAAATATATTTTAGAAGTCGAAGATTAAGCAATATAATAAGTGTTTATTTATTATAAAAGACTATAAAGTAAATTGCTAAGTTATTAGATCGCAATCTTTTACAATATTAGCAAAACGCTAAACTATATATGCGAGATATTTGCGCAACTACATTATATGCATATAAAGTAAATATAAGTTTAACATCTCTATAATAGTTCTATCTATAATAAAGAATTAAATTCGACAACTCGTTATTTACTTTATGCAATATTGCTATTTTTATTCTTTTATATATTATTTAACGCAAGTTAAGTATTATCGACTTAAAAAAATAAGACAATATAGAAGAAAATACGTTTTAATAACAATTTTAATAGAAACGTAATATAAAATTAAAAGTACAATAGATTATTTAGAAGCGACTTTAAGAATTTTACAAGCTATATTTGACGCTATATCTTAAAAGAACGTTGTCTACGACTTATTCTATAGTAAGATAGTAAGTTATTTTAATTTAATAATAATTTGATCTATTTTTTTTTAAAAAGCAACAATATTAAGTTAATAAAAGTAACTCTTATAGTAATATGTTATAAATAAAGAGTCTAGCAACAAAGCATTAATTAACTTGATAATACTTTTGATAATTTTGATATAATAGCGTTTGCAACGTAATATAATCTTAAATAGCGCAATTAATCGAAGACAATTTTTGTCCAAACAAAAATTCGAAAAGAAAAGAACTTCGACAAAAGAAAATGTAAACTCTAATATAATTTCTATTTATGACACTATATATATAGCGCATCTATTATATATTTAGGCGAAATTAAAGATTGTAAAAAAGTAAAAAATAAAAACTTCTAAAATAGTTCAAATATACAAGAAGAAAATTTTATTGTTTTTAACAATATATATTTTTGTTATAAGCAAAGTAATAATAAAGAAGACAATTTTATTTCTAGAAGCAAATAGTTTATGTAATATATTTTGTAATTGTATAACATTTTTATTTTCTTAACATAGTTGTTTTGCTAATAATAAGTTTGTTAAGATAGAATATTACTTAATTATAATTTAATCTTTGCGCAAAAAAGATTAAATATAATTCTAAAATACAAATATAGCAAAAATATATCTATGTCGAACGATTTTAAGAAATATCTTCTAAAATTAATCGAATATAATAGAAATTTATAATTAAGTCTCGAAGTTATATTTGATTTAGCAAACAATAAAAAAACGTTATATTTAAGAATGTTTCTAAATTAATTAAATCTATTTATTTGCTAAGAACTATGCAAAGTTTTGCGTATTAAAAATAAACTCTTCTAGTTCAAAATATAAATTGTTGATTAAAAATTTAACAATAATTAAAATAAAAGAGAAAAGAAGCCAAAATTTAAGATTATTATAGATTAACTAGATAGCGCAAGCTTAATTAAAAATTAAAATCCAAGAAAAAGGCTATATGTTAAGATATTTAACACGTAAGTTAGAAATCAATATAAATTTAACAACATTTAAAGAGTGCTAAATTCTTAAAGTCTAATTATACAAATACTTAAGTCTCGAAGAAAAAAATATTTTATCTTGTATAAACAATAAAGCGATCGTGCTAATTAAAATATTTTATAGAAAAATCAAATCTATTATTTTTGATTTGATACGTCTTACTACAACGTTTTACAATAATATATATTATTATATTTTCGAAATTCTTTACACGTTCGCAAAATATATTTTACAAAAATTATATTTTACAAAATTCTTATCAAACAACAAAGAAGATTTGAAGAACAAGATTTTGTACTTTATTACACAAATACGTTTTTTTAATTTTAGAATAAATTTTAAACGACTTTAAAATATTTTGTAATAATAATAAGTCTAGTATATCGAAGACAACTTCTTTTAATTATAATTAAGACTTGAAGATCTTTAAGATAACAAATTAATTGCAAAGTTAAAATAGAAATATTTTATATAATTATAGTTAAACGTAATACATACGCAATAAATTAATATACAATATATCTCTCTTGAATTTTTAACTAAATCTAAACAAAAATAATTGTTGTATACTACTTTTGTAAATCGAGTATATATAAAATAACTTTTGTCAAATACTCTCGATTATAAAAAATGACGAATAGATTTCTCTTTATATAACAATTTGTTAATTTGTTATTATTGTTATTTATGTAAATATTAATTTCTCAAATTGCTTTAAACTTATATTTCTCTCAAAGTACTTAAAATTAACTTTATATGTTTGTATCGAAGCAATAGAAATACTATCTTGTAACAATATAGCTTTGCGTATAACTTAAGATTGCGTACTTATGCTAACAAAGAAATAATTGTAAAAATAAATTAATTGCGAAAATTATAAAACGACTTTACTAATTGCAATAAACAAATTGTCAAAGAATTTAAATAGCTTAAGATTTAGTATATTTAATTTCTATTACATAACGCAATTGCATAAAGAACGTAATAGTTGCAAATGCTATTTTAATATTGCAACAATAAATGCATTTATTGCTTTGTAGTTGTGCTATATATATATTATATTAACGTTATTAAGTTTTCTTTTAGCAATAAGATTGCCAAAATCCCTTAGATTTACAAAAGAGATATCTTGCGAAAAGATATTTATGAATAATTGTATAATAAAAAAGCACTTTAGATTAAACAAGATCTAATTTTCTATCTAGTCTTGCTATTGTTAAACTTAATTATATTAACTATATATTTTAACGTAAACGTTGCATTTAGTTATAATCGAAGTTTCTATTATATTGCATATTAATTAAGATAGTAAATATCTTAATCTGCTATAAAAGATAAACGTATTATATTAATATCTTTAAGATTGCTCTTATCTTTTAAAAGAATAAATAAAGTGCAATCAAGTAATACTAAAAATCGTTAATTTGTTTTTTGTAAAGATTAGCTTTTGTTTTTTTGTAGATTTTTTGACTTGATATATTTTGAATTTTCTTTTAGTCTATTATATTGTAAGCAATTATTATTCAAGAGAGATACAATACTTATATAATGCTTTAATTGTATTAAGTCTTAACAATATTTAATCAAGATTAAGATTTATATTAGATACGTTATTTTCTAGTATTTTAAACGTTTAATTAACTAAATTTATAAATATTTAATCGATATTTAAATCAATTAATTTGTTTTTTACATTCTTTGTCGTTTGATTAAAGTCTAGATTAGTTATGTTTTTTGCAAATAACTTATCTTGATTTAATGTAATATTTTCGTATCTAGAAAAGTATACGTCGAGTTAATTTTTAAATTTCTTAATAAATTAATTCTATTGCTCTTTAAACAAAGATTCTTGCTTAATAAAAGTTATCTCAAAAAACAAAAAAAAAATTATAAAAAATTGCTTCGATAAGATCGACTTTCTTTATTAATTTCTTCGAAGCAATAATATTTAAATAATAAAAAATAACGAATAAAAGATTGCAACTAAGTTTTGTTCGACTAATTGCAAATGTATAATTAAATTTTGAAAATATCATTAAAACTATTGTGCGTCGATGCTATATTATATTACGTAAATAATTATGTATATTAATTTTATATATTAATTTTTTTTTATCAAGAATGCTTATTTTATACAAGCAATGTTTTTAAGTTTAGTTAATTTTTACGCATTGTATATTTATACTTTACTTATCTTTGTAATTCTATTAGTTATTTGCGCTATTCGAATTTCGCTACTTTTGAAAATTCGATCTATATTATTAATGCTCTTAAAAGTATTATAAAATAGAATTAATTAAAACATATTATTACAATAGAAGTAACTAATTTTAATTTCGTCTAAGATATAAATATTAGATTTAGAACGTATTGCAAAGAATTAAAGACATTTATTATATATTGCGTTTTCGGAAGTATATCTTGACGTAATTGTTTTTATTGAAAAAATTATAGAGCTTAGCAATTCGTTAATTTCTTATCTCTACTTTCTTAAAAAAAGCTCAATTATTGTAGATATAACATCGCAAAACTATATAGTAAGCTTCGAATATTAAGCGTTTTAAGTAATAAAGACTTTTTGCTTTTCTTAGAAATTATAAAGCTAACATTAGTAACAAGTAGATTTATCTATTTGTACAACATATAATATTAAATAGTTTTCAAATTAGAATCTTTATCGAAAGATTAATATTTTTCAAAGCTAATACAATATTTTGAATAATTACTTGTTTCGAGTCGATTACGTTGATTAATTTAACAAGCTTTATATTCAAATTCTAAGTTATAAACAAAAAAAATATATTAAATTTATAGAATTGTCGAAACAAGTCGCAATTAATTTTTAGAGATAACTTAATATTTAACAAGCAACTTTCGAAGAATAAAGAAGAAAGTACGTTTTTGCAATTTAATTGTTGCAACACGAATTAATTTGTTATAAAGCAACAAAGAGATATTTTAAATATAAACAAATCATTGTTTAGATATCAATTAACATTCTTAACAAGCTTGAGCTTTCGAACAAAGAAGATTTAAATATTAATCTTTTAAATAACATGAATCTTGATTTTTTTCTTACAAATAAGAGAGTACAAAGTTAAAAGCAAAAAGTTTGCGAAACAAACTACAATATACGATTAACAAACTACAATATAAGCAACTTATTCTTAATAACTTGTCGAAAAAGTTTGAAATTCAATTATAAAATATATTAAAAACATATTTCTTTGATAGCAACGAGAAAATTAACACAAGAATAATTAAATTGCAATCAATATTTACAAGACAAAAAAAAGAAAACAACTTAAATAAGAAGAAGAGCAAATATTGTTTACAATATCGCTATTGCGTTTACAATTTTTTTTTGTTTAATTTTAGTTATTTATTGCGAAGATTAACTTTTAACTTGTTTGTCTTTTTTATAAATGCGCTATTCGCAAAATACGATATTGTATCTTCAAAATATATTGCTTTAAAAAATATAATTTAGATCTTATAAATAAACGTAATTGAAGAAGTTGATAACTTCTTTTTCTTACTAAATTACGTAAAATAAACATAATTATATTGAAGATAAAGATTCGATTACTTTTTATTATTTATATCTAAAGCTAAGATTAAGTGTCTATGTCTAGTAATTGTCAAATTATTAAATAAGAGATTGTTTTCCAAATTGTCAAAAAAGAATGTTTAAAAGAAGTTAGCTTTTAAATAACTATAAAGATATATAAGATCTATTATAATCTCTATCTCTTTATGTTGTATTATTGTCGTTTTGTACGCATAATTAATATAATTATTTGCAAGCATTTAAAGTAATTACACGTAATAGATAAAAAAGAGATTACGTTAATTAATATAGATTGTTTGACTAAAATTGTAAGAAAGATAACTAATTTAACAATTTAGCAACTCTCTATTCTATTATTTATAAATCAAAAAGTCAAAAATCTAGTTCTTCGAAAACTTTTTTTAAGTTATGTTATTAGTATTAGAAAAAGATTGACTTTTTAATCTATTATTCGATTAAGTTTGTAATTATTTACGTCAAAAGCATTACGTAAAAGCAACAAAAAACTAGTGCATTTTCTTAGACAATGCAATAATTTAAAAATTAGCAAAAGCTTAATGTCTTGTTTGAAACGACTTTTTATAAAAACCTGCTAAATCAATTTTGTAAATTATGTATTCTAAATATTAGTTTAAAGAGATTAACACTTAATAATTATTAGAAATTACAAATATACAAAAAGTCTTAATTTAAGTCGTAGTTTATCAAGTCTTTATTAATAATTTTAGAAGAATTAATCTAGTTAATATAATAAAACTAGATATTATTGTTGTTTCAAGATAGTATTTTGCTATATAATTTGTTTAAACGTTAAGATAGATAGCTAGAAAATCGAAGACAATAGATTTAATATATAATAATTATAAAATTGCAAAATTATTATGCATATTCTTTACAACTTTGTTTGTTATATATAATTGTTTAGCAAAATATTCAAATATTAAATTTTTGTGCAACTAAGTGTTTATATTAAATGCTATTAACGTATGTATGTTATTGCTAGCTTCTCGCGAGATTGTTTAGTTTTTACTTTTTTTTTCTAAGTTCTTCTTTATCGTTCTTGGCGTTAAAGAGGCTCGACTATTAAGTTAACATCGAAATATTAATTCGTGTTAATTTAATAGATTTATGTATAAATTCAATGTTAATTTTGAGATTCTTTTAAGATTTTAAAGCGATATTAAACTATGCATTAAACTCAATAGATTGCGTTTTATTAACAAAGAAGTAATTAAATATTGGAAAAATGTTTTTATTCTCTAATTTATGTTGTGTGTTGTAGTTAATTTAATAGAATTTAAAATTTAAGAGCTAAGAGTTGAAAGTTTTTTCGCAAATATTTATCGCAACTTATAAATCTTTAAATAATATATTGCGCATTTAATTTACAATATTTCTTATTAAAGCTTTTGTTTTCAAAACAATAATTATTTTCGAATTTTCGATTGCTTAATATCTAAGAATTTTTAAATAATAAATATTATATTTATAATTATTTTTAGAAATTTAATAATATCGAAGTTTTTATATTTTGTTGTTAATATTAAGCGATAGTATTTAGATTCTATTGTAGATTTTCTTTTTTTTAATCTATTGTCTAATGCAATCTTAACATATTGTAAATTATATTTATTTTGTTGTGCAAATTTTGTAATTTTGAAATATTTATTGCGTTCGATATCTCTTTTAACTCGACAAAGAATATAAGAAACAAGAGTTTATTCTTGCTAGAGCTTGCAAGTCCTTGTAGTCTTCAAATAGCTTTATTAGAAAAGAGTTTAATATAATATTTAATAGCATAGTCTAATTGTAGAGATACAATTTTAGAATTGTAGTTTATATAAGAAGATATTCAATATATTTATTGATAATTCTAGTGCTTCTTTAGCGTGTAATAGATGTCTACTTTGCTTACGAGAAAAATTCTTAAAAATACACTAGAAGAAACGCTATTCTCGTTTGAGTTGCGTCGTACAATTATTTAAATATTTTTAATTTTATAATTCTTAGACGATACAAATGCGCGTTCTCTTTCTATTAATAATTAAAGCTTTCTTTAATTTTTGAGCTCTTTGTTATTTGTCTCTATAACGTGATGCGTCTTTAGTATATCTTCGAAATCAACATTGTAAGTCGTAACAAATCTAAATTTTAAGAATAAAAGATTAACGCTTTCTTTTTGTTTGTTGTCGAAATAACTTAACATTAATTGTATTTTATTTTTATAACTTATAATATAAAATCACTATTTTTAGTTAGCATTGTATTTAAAGAGAAATTCTCTCAACTTATCTTAAAGTCGTTGCTATTGTTAGATTTTTTTTGTTTGTCTTAAATACTTTGAAACGTTGTCGCAATTAAGTGTGTTAATTGTGCGACAATATAACAAGTTCGCTTTGCATTGCGTTGCTAATTAATATAAGAACTCTTTCTTTTATATCTTTATTGCTTAGATATTGTAGATATATATTTTTGTTTGCTTGTGTATAATTGTATAAAATCTTATAATTTAGATTTGACTTCAACATATAAGCAATTCTTGCTCTTGAATTGACGTTGTTTGCTTTTAAGTTTGTCAAAACAATGTTTCAAAATTAATATTTAAGAATTTATAGATAAGAATCTTGATTGCAATAAACAATTGTAGAGAGAATATTCTTAATTTAAATACAGAAATTAAATAAGCTAGCGCTAGTTTTATGTTAAGGTTTGATAGATTTTAATCAATTTTTACATTGAAATTTTAGACAAAACAAAGAAATATTATATAAGCATTTTATATAATTCTACTTGTTAAAGAAGATACAATAGTTTAATTACAAAAGTATGTATATAGAAGCTTTTTATTTTAATAATTTATTATTGTTTTTGTTCTAAATCTATTATAACTTAAGAAAGACTAATTGAAGAAAATCAAATTTTAAGAGACTCTCGCGTTTTTGTTTTTGCTATTGTTTGTTTATCTTTTTTACAACATGCTATAATGCTTGAACGATAAAATATTTAAAAATTTAAGATGTCTTCGACGTGCGTAAAGCGATCTTTGACTTTAAATTGCGCTTTAGATTTATTCTCTAAGAAACTATGTTCTTTATATTTTTATATTTTTATATTTTTATATTTTTCTTCTTTTTTTTCTTAGTCTCGATTATTGCGTTCGATGACAATTATAACATTCTTTCGATATTATTATTTGTTAGTTGCTTCTTGATGTTTAAGTGCTTATTTTTTTTACAATATTAATTAAGTTTCGCGAGCAATTGCTTGTTTTAACAATTTAATTGTGTATTAATACGTTTGAGTTTAACAAAACTAAGTTCTTTTATTTTAGAGAGCATTGATTTGATGTTTACGTAATTTGTTCTTAGAACTTTGATTAAGTAGTATTGAATTTTACTTCAAATACGCGCGATTTTATTAATTAACTTACGATTTATTTTCTTAACTTTAACTTGTTTGTAAATTTGTATCTAATTGACTTTTATGTTCTTTAATAGATTTTTGCTTTTGTATATTTTATTTTTTAGCTATTCTTTAACAACTTCTTTTTTAAATTCGATCTTAGAATATATCTTAAAATATAAATTTATATTTGTTTTATAATTTACGATAACTTGCGATTCAAATTTAGCTTTTCGAACAATTACAACTTTTTCGAAAGACGTTAAGTTATTTAATTTATCGAATATTTTAATATTAACTTTGATCCTTATATTATCTTTGATAAAAGCTTGATTAACTTGATCGACAACTTTGAACTTTGTTGTTTCAAATAATTTTGCTACTTCGAATAACTTTGCTACTTTAAATCTTGGTTTATTAGTATTTAATCTAAATAAAATAATTATAAGCTAGATTTCAAGATATCTATGTTGCTTATTTAATTAATTTAAAATGTTATTAATATTGATTAATTTCTCTCTTGTTATATTGTTAGCTAGATTCTTTTGCAAAGATTTGTAATAATCTTTTGTTTTTTCGAAATTAACAACAAATGTAAAGATCTAAATAAGAAAGTTCTTTAGATCTTTCTTTGAAAGCTTGTCTTTAAAATTTTGTTTTTTTATTTATTTGTTTAATTTATTTAATTTTGATGTCGTTTTAGCGTTCTTAAGATTTTCTATAAATTTTCTCAAATGCGATGTAACTTTTTTGTATATTTGTCGACGAAAATTATTTGACTTTGAAGCTTTGTTTTGCTCAATTTTTATACAATTAGATTTGTTATTTTAATCTTTATTTTAATAAATGTTCTTAACAAACTCTTCGAATTTATCGATAAAGATTTTAAATAATTTTAAAGAAGCTATTTCGAAAAACTCTTTTGTTTGATCTTTTTTTTTGTTTGCTTTGATATAAGTAGTATCTTGATTTAATGTCTTCTTTGAATTTATTTTCTCGAAGAATACTTTTGTCGCTTTTGTTTGTCAACGTGCTTTGTTAACTTTAAGACGAGCAATGTTTGAGCTCGATATGCTCTTTAGTGTTGAAAGATTGTAAGACGTCTTTACTTATTTTGTTTATTAACATGCTTTATTATCTTTAAGACAAGCAATATTTAGACTTAACATACTCTCTAATATTGAAAAATTATAGAACGTCTTTGTTTGCTTTGTTTGTTTACGCGCTTTGTTAATTACAACTTACTTGAAATTTAAACTTAACGTCTTCTCTTCGACTTCTACAATCGATAAAGTTTTTGTTTCAAAACTAGTTATTATTTAATCGAAAGAATTTTTCTTTTTTTCTTTTTTCTTTTCAAATTAGTTCTTGTACGAAAGAGCAATATTGCTTGTCTTTTGAAATAATAATATTGCTTAAGTAAATGTATTTAAAAATTAAATTAATTAATCTATTTCTAAAAAAATTGTTTGTATAATATTAAATTTTTTTTGAATTATTAATTTGAAAATATACTTTTTTATAAATTATTAATAAATTAATTTAGACTTTTATAACTATTAGTTTTTGTATTGTTTTGTAAGCTTTTTTGACTACAAATAGAATCTTGCAAAAGATATATATCAAATATTTACAAATTAAGACTTTTCGAAATTCTATTTTTGAGAGTTTCTATCTTTTTATTCGATAATAGTTAGAAGTCTCTTTCTTAATATTGTTAATTTTGACAATATTAATATCTTAACTTGCAAAAAAAAATATAAATAAACTAAAATTATTAGTATTGTTAACAACGTTAATTGCTAAAATGTAAGTAAATAGTATACAAGTCGAGTTAGCTAATATTCTACTTAGCAATTATGCTAATAGTGCGTTTTAGATATTGTTGTTTAAGTTAAACGCAAGCTAGAACTTAACAAGTTTCAACGTTAATATATAAGCAACAATACTAAAATCTAGTTTAAAAGCTATATTTTTAAATTTATCGATTTATTATATTGTCGTTAATATCGACGTAAAGACTATATTTACTTCGAATTAATTAAATACTTTTGTCAACGATATTATCTTGTTTATTCTAGTAAATCTTAGAAACTATATAGCTTAGATTTTTTTAAATCGATCTTGTTAAACAAACAACTTATTAAGCGTTGTTAATTTCTTTAGATTAATAATCTTTAACTTGATAACAACAAATAATCTAGCATAATTTTATTATCTATTATTATAGCAAAACTATGCGCTTCGTAACAAAGATAAAGAAATCTTTAATTTAAATTCTTCAAATTGTTACTTAGTTAACGATAGCGCTATAGCGAACGTTGCGCAAACAATTTCTACGAATGCTTCGCAAATATTTGGTTTGTTGTAAACTAAAAATAAATTAATTGCTTTAATACTTATTGCGATTTCTTTTTTAAGTATATAATTAACGAACAACAATATCTAGATAACTAGTATTTTAAATTCTAAAATACGATTGTTAGAAGCTTTATTTTTTGGTCGAACTGCAATAAAGAAAGTATCTAGAAATATAGTTTTTTTGCTTATATTTACTACTACATTATAGAGATTTTGTAATATAAATAAATTGAATCGAAGCAAAATAAACTTTATTAATTTATAATTGTAATTACTTTATATATATAATATGTTCTAACAATTGCGACTCTCTAATATGCTATATTATTTACACTCTATATCTATTAATCGTCTATTATATTATTAAAGTATTAACAATCTTTATCGCAATTAAGAGATTAAGCTTTAGTGCTTCTACTTTAAGTCAAATTCTTATGTTCTTATCAAGAACTTGCAAAGCGTAAAGAATATTAATAAATTTAACAATAATAATTATTTGTTGTTTGTCTACTTTATATTGAGTTTTCTTTTTTATTTGCACATTTCTTTCTATATTAAGAGCTAAATCAATAGGTTTAAATTGTTAAATCTAAGTATTTACGTCTTTTCGAGTCTAATTGTAGATTGCGCACAATTGTTAATACTAAATATAAAGATCTTAAAGTTGCTTTCTTAGATTGTCGATTGCAATATAATATTAGCACTATTTTTAAAAATCTTGCGATAAAGTCTTTCTATTTTAATTGTTTAAAAAAGCTTGTCTCTAAATTACTTTAAACGCATTCGAAAAAAACTAAATATCTTTTGTTCAAAAAAGATCTAATAGTTTACAAAAAGTTATAGTTGTTTTTTGCAATAATACTAATATAATAATTAAAGAACTTTGAAGAAAAACATTAACAACAAAAGAAAGAATTAATTAAGATTAATATATAGAAAAATTTAATATTAAGTAAAAGAATGTAATTTGATTTCTATTTATTGAAAGCAAAAATCTTAAAGACAATAAAAGTAAAATTTAGTAAAAAACAAGTGGCAAGCATTTAGAAATAAGATTGTGCTACATTATTAAAAAGAAGAAAGACGCAATTGAAGTCAAAATACGTATTTCAAATTAAGAAGTTTATTTTAACAATATCTAAAACATATAAAGTAAAGCGCGTTCTAATAAAGAAGATTATGCGCATTTCTGTTTAAAACATTGCAAATACTAACAATTATTTAATTAAATAGTTCGATCTTAACTTCGAGTCTTTGTCGCTATTAATTATTCTCTCGCAACTAGAATTCTATTTAAGACATAAACGCAAATTAACTAAGTATATAAATGCATACTATACAAGAATGCGCTAATAAATACGTAAAAACTATGTTGAAAAATCTAGAATTGCTTCTTGATTGTAAAATTTAATCTAAAATTTTAACTAAATTACTAATTATGCATTTTAACAATAATTCTTGTTTTTGTTTTTTGTTGCTTTATTTAAAAGTTTTAAAATGTAATATCTTTATTTTAACAATTTCTTGTCGAAAACTTTGCAAAAATATAATTTTACTTTATTGCATTATTTTTTAAATTATAATCGAAAAATTTTAAGCATCGTTACACAATGCGACGTTAAATATACGAGTAATATTAGTCTTAAACAACAATATATGTTTTATATAGTACAAAATACGAAAAAGACAATTTATATTTTGTTAATCAAATATAAATCGAATTAAATAAGAATCGAAATAAAGTTATTTTATAAGAAATTTTTAGAATTTAGATAAAACAATTGCAATCTAAGTCTTTATAATAAATAAATATTTAATTTGCACATTATCTAAGATGAAAGTCGAAACAGGAAATATATTTATCTAGCTAATAATCTTAACAAAATTGAAGACTTAAGAATCAAGAAAATGCGTCGCTAATAATTAATAAAACTATTGTTATTTTTAAGTTTGAACTTTGTTAAATGTTTGTTATTGATTTCTTTAGTATTTTTTTTATTTTTTGTTTCGTTATTTGTAGATGTAAAGTTTGTCAAATCTTTATATCTTAAGATAGAATAACACTTCTTCTAGTATTATAATATTAAATAGTGCGCAAATCTTTGCGATTAAGCAATTTATTATTTCTTGTTTCGACAACGATTACTCGAATTAATTAGTCGATTTGTATATTTAAAATCTTTTATTGCGATTTATAACAAAGTAGATTTTTGCGTTCGCTATCTATATTAATTTGTTTATCTTTTTAAAGAGATTTTTTGTTTGCTTTTTAACTTTCTCTCGATTAATATATTGCTAGATTCTAACTTTTGTTATAAAGATATAAAAAAATGCTTTAATTGTTCTTTTTTAAAATTATAATAACAATATATATTTTTAAAAAATTAACGAATTTTCGAAAGCAATAAATAAATATTGCTTTTTTTTAAATATTTTTAATTACAAAACAATATCGCAATTTTTATCGAAAAGCTTAGTTATTAGAATTGCGAAACAAAAATTAATATTATACAATTTACTTTCAAATACTTAAATGAAGTTGTGTCTAAAAAGAACTCTTTTATTACGTTTTAATTAATATTTTATCTATAAATAGCTATATAGTTCGCTTATTGTTAGACTATAATTAGTTCTAACAATTTAGAATTAAGATAAAGTCTAGATTTAGTAGTAAACAACTTAACGCTTTTAATCTACTTTATATCTTGTAACAAAGATTAGATACTTTAGTTAAATCGAGTCTCTTTCTAGCGCTAAACTCGCTCGTTTCTACAAAATAAAATAAAGATAAAAGCTATTAAAAAACAATATTCTTAACATTTCTATTATTAAAATCAATACTTTAATAACTTAGTAAAGTAGACTTTGCGTCTATTTGCTTTTAAGATTTTTTTCTCAACGCATTGTTTAATTTTGCATGAAAATAAATTATTATTTCGTAAAATTTTATATTAGTTGCTCGAGTATCTTTATAATAAGCTAGTTCTTGTAGTAAATAATTATTTGTTCTTGTAAATTCTATTACGCGCTTTGCTAAAAAAGCAAAGCAATTTTGCTTTAATATTTAAAGTCAATAAAATAATTGCTTGTAAATAAATATAATTTTTCTATTTTTTGCAATCTAATTGTCTAAAGTAACAATATTATTTGCTTTGTCGAAAATTAATTGTCGACAAAATGCAAAACATATTAATAATAGTTGTTGCTTTATTCGAGAATCTTAAAAGATAATATGTCGATTGTTTTTAATTGTTTTAATTCTTAAAAATATAATCTTTAATATTGTAATTTTTAAAACTTTGTTATAAATTACTTCTTGTTGCTATTTTTCTACTATTAGTAATAATTGACGTTGTATTTTATTTTCGATTTGTGTATTGCTTGTTGTAATATTATAATCAAATATATTTAATCTAAATACAATGTTTAATAAGAAATTAATAGCAAACTAAAAATAATAACTTAAAAGTCTATTTATAATTGCTTAAAAAAATACTTTTTCGCAAATCTTCTTAAATATAATAATTGAACATTCTTCTAAACTCTATAGAAGAGAAGTCTCTTTTTTAATATTTTATAGAAAGTCTTTTTTAAACATTTATAAAAATTCTATATAAGTTTTAGAATTAAATACAATAGAAGTTAAACTTAAATGTAATCGAATATTATTACAATAAAAATTCTTTTCGAGTTAAATTATTTTAATTTATTGATTTTGCGAAGTGTTATACGTCTATATTTTATTTAATAAATTAACATAATATTTATTAGCGTCTTAAAAATTTGTTTCGTCTCTTTATTTTGCTACTATCTAACTAGTGCACTTGTCAATACTATATTAATACTTTAAAATGTCTATAAATTTGTTGCTCTTTAGATAAGAAATAATCAAGCATTTGATATTAATATAAGTATATATAAACTAGCGTTTAAATTTGTTTTTTTGATTATAATATAAACAATTAATTAAGACTCTTTAATCTATATTTGTTTAACGCTTGTTTTGATTGTTTTTACGAAACTCGATTGCAAAGACAATTAACTCGATAAAACTCTTCTTTATTTGTAGAATATAAGATTTGAGAAAGATAGCAATTAAGACAATGTAAAGAGTTTCAAATTTATTTAGATATCTTATCTATTAGAGAAACAAAAACAACTAAATTTAAGTTACTTAAATCAAAATAACAATCAAATCTAGACTTAGAATTGCGACATGTATATAATAAACTATCGAATAAAAACAATTACTAGCTATTATAACAGTTTTAACAAAGAAGAAGTTAATTATATTTGCTTGTAATATTATTAGACAAATGCGAGATATAAGTAGCAAATTAACAAAATACTAATATCGAAAAAGCTTTAACTTTGTTTGTGTGTCTTATGCTTCGAGCAAATAACGCGTCTAGAGTTAAATGTCTCGCTAAAAGATTGTCTTTTTGTAATAATATATAATAGCAAGCTAAAATAAACATATATTGATGCTTGATTTTGCGTTGTATTTAGCTAGATAGAATTTTGTTTCTTCGATTATTATTAATTTGATTTAGCTTCTAGAAGAGCTTTATGTAAAGAACTCTATAAAAATGTCGAATTAATACTATAAAATTATGCTAAATATATTGCGTTTTTGTAAAGACTATATATTGTCTTTGTGCAAAATATATAGTCGTTATTACTTATTATAAGTTTAGAGAATAAGAGCAATTTATCCAATAGACTTGGGCTAGTAGATAGCGATATCTATATCTACAAGTAGATGTATTCGCATTTGGTAAACCCTAACTTTAGTTCTAGATGTACCTAGATCTATTGTAACAAAAGTAGCAGTTTTTTGTTACTAATATTTGGGCTTTGTGCGAGATCAAGATTAGAGCTCGTGAATCTTGCATTATTTGCGAGAATCTAGAGATTCAAGCCAAGCTTTGCGAGAGACGATCTTGATATTCTTCAACATTGCGCTCGTGAATGCGTTTGTCTTGTATAGCAATTATGATTTATCTATGTGAGATGCGCACACGTTCTCTTGATCTATTAGATTTGTCCCAAAAGTAAACTTTGCTCGAATCGACAAAATCTAATGTTTAAAGCGAACAACGTGAAGATTTGACGCAATTGTGCAACTAGCAAGTAATTGCAAACGTTCGTGCACATCGCGAACATCAAAACTTTATACGTCAAGACGTAGTCTAACTTAATAAAGATTTCGCAACTTCGTCGAACTTTAAGAAAACAAAACGAGCTCTTCGAACAAATTCTGCCTCAACAATACTAATTTAAGTACGTAGAATAGATAGATCTAGAGATTTGTAGAATCTAATAAATATCTTGATCTCTATTAGCTCGATCTGCCTCCCAAAACGCGAATGTGCTAGAGTTAAAAATAAATGTTAGAGTTAAAAGTAAATGCTAAAGTCAAAAGTAAAGGTCGAGCAAGAGCAAGAATGAAAAGTCGAATTATCGATAAAGATATTAAGAAATAGATCGATCTAAACTATTGTATTGTTGGGAAGAGACGCAATTAAAGCTTTCTCTTCTTTAATGGACGTGAAACGTTGTCGAGCTTGTCAAGACGACGTTTTAGACTTGGCGTCTAGAGTTCTATGAGCAAAAGCTCTAATTGCGATAAAGCGTTGTGGATGAAATCTATGCTCGAACTTGTAAATGTAAGATCTAAAAGTAGAAGTTTGCGAGGACTTGACGCTAGTAATGTTTTCGCCAAGACTTGATATGCTTCAATCAATTCGCATTCTTAGATTCTAGATCAAACTTCTATTATAATTAAGTATCGAGATTCAATTTTTCTGTTTATTTAGAAACATCAAGTCTACAAATTCTTACTACGACAAGTAATGCTAACTGTTCTAAAAATAATTTATTACATCTTAATAATCTATTGTTGATGTAAATTTTAATTCTAGCTATGTATGCTTTAATAAGAATTGATTGAAGAAAACAAAAAATTCTAAACATTCTTCGCGATTTCATCAAGTTAACTCTTCGTCTTTGCTATCGTTTGCCACTTATCAATACTTGATTATTAAGCTTTATAGCTTAGACTCGATAGAATTTCTAGGATTCCTAGAGACACTTCTCGTGTTCGAAGGTGCTATAGACTTCGAATCACGCTTTAGACTTGTTATTGAAAACACTAAGTTATCAATGTTTTCATTCTTCGCATCGCTTTTCTTATTCTCGTTTTTAAATGTCGCTTTGAAGACTAATCATAACATATCTTTGATATTATTATCGATTAACTTCTCTTCAATGTTCGAATGTTTATTGTTTTCACGACATTAATTTAGTTTCTTAAGCAACATCTTAGTTTAACGATTTAACGCTACATCAATTCGTTTAAGTTTAGCGAGACTAATTCTCTTTATCTCTAAAAGTGTTGTTTTGATGCTCAAGTAACTTTTCTCTTATATCTTGATAAAGTAGTAAAAAATGTTATTACAACTTTGATCTTGTCTTTCGATTCGCTTACGAAGTGTTGTTGCGATATAAGCGACCTTAACTCTTTTATAGATTTTCAACTCATTGATCGCAATGTTATTTGGCGAATTCGCAATTTCATATGTTCTCTCGTTCAATTATTGTTGGACGACCTCTTTTTTAAAAGTCGCTCCAAAATATATATCGTAATATGGGTTCATATTGGTTTCACGATTAACAATAACTCGTGAGCCAAAGCTAGCGCTTTTGACAATCACGACTTTTTCAAAAGATGTTCAATCATATAACTTATTAAATACTAGAACGCTAACTTTGATTTTGACATCATCTTTGCTAAAAGCTTGATCGCCTTTTTTGATAGCTTTGGTGTCTTTAGTCGATCTAAATAACTCTTTGTTTGTTTTAGATTCGAATCTTGCTACATTTGTGTCTAAGTAAGATGAAATTATAATAAGCTAGATTCTAGAATAGCCTCGCTACTTATTTACTAGATTTATATGCTAATTTATCTTGATAAGTTTTTCTCTTGCGATGTTGTTAATTAAATTCTTCTTTAACGTTTTATTAAATCTCTTCGCGTTTTTGAAATTAGCAATAAACATAAGAACGTTAATGAGAAAGTTATTTAAATTGTTCTTCGAAAGCTTGTTCTTAACATTTTGCTACTTTATTTGTTCGTTCAATTTTCTTAATTCGAGTTGAGCGACTTTATTATCGAGATTGTTTATAAGCTTTCTTAAATAAGATGTAGCTTGTTCATAGATTTGCTTGCGAAAGTTATTTTATTTTAATTCGCTTTGCTCGACTTTCATTAAGTAATTGTCGTTATTTTCGTCGTCTTCGTAAGCATTTTCGCTAAATTTCTCAATTTCAACATCGAGAGCTTTGATTGTCGTGTTGACATCTATGTTGTGAAGTTAACTCTACAATGAAATAAAATAAAAGTAAGAATTCCAAAATAGTTTCAAACGACTCAATAGAGCTTTGCCTACTTTAAAAAATCTCTTTAGCGTCTTTATACTTGTTCTTGTCTAAGTGTAAAAGCAATGCGAACTTCTTATACGCTTTTTTGATCTTTTGTTTTGTGAACGAATTGTTCACTCTAAGAGTTTAATAATATTTGTTTGATTCATACTTTAGCACTTGTTTCATTACTTGCTTTTGCTCGTCGATATAGTTTTTTTAATCTTCGCCTAACGCATTATTTAGGAATGTGTTCGAAGGAGTTGCACCTTAAGATGCTTCAACCTGCTTTGTTGCTTTATTTGCCTCGAGGCGAGAAGTGTTCGAGCCTAGCGTGCTCTTTGGGGTCGCAAGACTTTGGGATGTCTTCGTTACTTCTATCTATTAAAACGCTTTTTTCACTTCAAGATTAGCTTCAAATTGTGCCATGACTTAACTAGAGAATTTCTTGTTTAGGCTAGACTAGCTTTTCTACAAGAGTTAAATTGCTTGAAGACAAATGAGATTCTTGAAGTAAATTTGTTTAAAAATCGAATCAATCAATTTGTTTTGTAAGTTTGTATTAGAACTTAAAGATCTATTTTTGTTTAAATTATCGAAGAGAGAAGTGATGTTCTTATAAGCTTTCTTAATCAATCTTCTAGTTGATTGCTTTGCGCAATTTTCGACTTCATTATATCGTCTTGAGCCAATTCAAGCTTTCTTGACGATCAAATTTAACTACTTTTCGATAGCTTTCTAGCTGCAAATAAAAGCTTCCAAAAAGTTTATTTCGAACATTTAGATACATAGACTTTCACACATTCAATAATTGAGATATGTTTTAACGTTATCAAAGATTTGCTTTTTCTTATTTTTGATAACTTTAAGATCATCTTCTTTTTTGTTTTGCAAATGAAGACATAAACAAATTAAAGTTATTAGCATTGTTAATTGTGTGAATCGCCAACTCGTAAGTGAATCAATTGCAACTCAAATGAGCTAACATTCTACTTTTTAGCGATGCGAATAAAGTTTCGAAGGCTTTGTCCTTTGAAGTATTCCTTTACTCTTCGGATGAATGTTCATTGGATGGCAGGAATTTGAGGTTGAGACTTCCTCTAGATAGATCTCTACTAGCTAGAGCCATCTATTAGCGGGCCAAGGAATGAGGATGTTATAAGGCACAGACAAATACAAGGATGCTATTTAAGGTTTAGACGTATGTTAGTAAATAGCGTTTTTAGAACACGTGAAATGCACGTCACATTAGGTTGCACTAGCTAGGCTTAAAGTCGATCTCTAAAACCTGCGTGAAACAAATAGATGTAAGTGTAACATAACTCAAAAAATTGAATTCCTAGATCATCAATAATCATCTCGCAATCATGTGTCTTATCCTAATCTTTTATCTCGCAAAACGATGCTCCTGCTTAAAGAACGCCTCATCGTAAACTTCACAAACATATGTGCGAAAATTATTTATCTTAACTTTCTTCTTTCGAAAGCAATGTTTTCGACATTGATTCTTTGAAGATTCTTTAACTCAAACGACATATTATATTTCTACGTGTCAACACAAAGTGCAAGAGGATTAGAAGAGACTTTGATCAATTAGACACACTTTTTTAATTAGAAGTCGCCTAAAATTGATAGAAGTCAAGATATACTAACTTGTCAATAATGTTTTTTTAATTTTAGAGTAGAACGATGCATTTAGATTTTTATGATAGTTTAAATAAATGAGATATACATAATCTACGATAAAGATTGACGCGAAAAAGAGAATTTTTCAATTGATAATCTCTGCAATATTGAAGAATTAAGAATAAAAAAAATGCGTCGCTTATTATTAATAAAATAATTGCTATTTTCTAATTCAAGTTTAATCAAGTTCTCAAATTAAGTTTCTTTCTTCTTTCTTTAATTTTTGACTTCGCGCTTTATAGACTCAAAGTTCGTTAAACGTTTATATCTCGAAATAGAATATTGCTTCTTCTATTGTGATTGTCAAGCATTGTAGACAACGTTGCGTCGTAAGATCTTATTATTTCTTGTTTTAATAAAGATTACTTAGATTGATTTGTCGATTTGTAGATTTAATATTTATTATTGCGATTTATAACAACGTAGATGTTTGCGTTAGCGATTTGCGTCAATTCGTTTGTCTTTTTGAAGAGACTTTGAGTTTGTTTTCGAGCTTTTTCTTGGACAATATGTCGCTTAGTTTTTATTTTTCGTTATTAGAACAAAAAGAAATAATATGATCGTTTCTTTATGAAGTCATGTTTAAGATATATACTTTCAAGACAAAGATCTATACTTTAGAATAATATATAGATGTTGCATTCTATTCTAAATATTCCTAAATATTAGAACTAGATCGTAATTCTTTTCGTAAGCTTAATTTCAAAGAATTGCGAAAGAGAAATAAATACTATGTTATTCAATTTAGAATGCTATGCCTCTAAGATATATATAGTAAATGAGATTTCAACATAGTTTCTAGCAAAAATAATTATAAGATTTACTCACTTTTACGTTATGTGTCGCTAGCGATACTTATGGCATTTTAGTAATTATAATTCGTGTTTATCTTACAAAACAACAGAAAGCATGTATTAAAAAACAATATTTTTTCGTCTCGATCAACTCTACAATCGTCGTCATAGAAAGTTCATCGTCAAAGAGCGCCTTTGCGAAGTTCGAGACTAGTGATCGATCGATCGAGGATTGATGGCCTCGCTAGTCGTCGACGACCTAGCAACGAAAGGATTTCTCTAGGCCACCAACCCTAATAGCTTAGAGAATAATGTTGGGAATAAGAGGTAGAATGTTAATAGAACATGATGCAAGAAGAGCAGTTTAAATAATGTTGTTTATTTAGATCTTAAATTAATTATTAGATAAATAATTAATAATTTAAGAATTAATCTTTAGATAAATAATTAATAATTCAAGAATTAATCTTTATATAAGAAAAAAAACATAATGATAATAGTTGTATTTTTCACTAATTAATTTATATTTAAGTTGAAGATTTTTTATTTTATAAATTATTAAATTATAAAACTTTATATATAAATTCTAAGTAAGTTTGCGTAGAAAGAAAAATTTATATGTTAGTTTAAATTCTTCTTGAAATGCAATAAATAAATTAATGTAAATAATAAAATTGTTAACGTTTTAAAATTGATAAATATATAGAGATTAAAAGTTAGAAATTGTTTGCAAGAATTCTTTCCTAAATTTTAAGAAACTTGAATTAAAATGTTTTTTAAAATTGTTTGCAAATAACTTCTTTTAATATATATTTTAATATTAATTATAAATTATTTATTTTTTAAATGTATAAGAATTTGCAAAAGAATTAATAAAATTTATTATTGTAAAAATATTAAACAATAAAGTAAATCAATATTGCATTATTTATAATATTGTATGTTTTAATTGTTATAGTATTAAATATTTGTAATTTAATAACAAAGTCTAGTATTATATTTTATTGAAAAAAATAACAATTAAAAGTTGAAAACATATTGTATAAACAATAAGAATATTAACAAATCTTATGGATTATCTAATTACATAATTAGATAATAAATTAGATAATTAAATATTTTGGTCGATCTCTTAACTTGTAAGATTACTTTGGCACGATTAGCTATAAGCGTATATCTAATTATCTAAATAGCATTGCTAGTATTGCTAGCACTAAATATTCTATTTACTAGTTATATAATCTTAGTTCTATATGCTCGAACGCATGCAAAAGCAAAGTATTAAATTAATAAATTTATTATTTAACTAGTTATCTAATTATCTATTTAAACAAATTGTTAACTATGTAGGATGTTCGATAGAGAATTATAAAAGAAATTATAAAGGAAGTTATGAAGGAAGTTATGAAGGATGTTCGATAAAGAATTATGAAGGGAGTCATAGAGGAAGTTATGTAGGAAGAATTGTTTGAAGTATTGTTTGACGTGTGTTATGCGTTCGATCGACGCGTATTTTGAAGCATATAGAGTGTTCGATAGAGAGCTCAATAGAAAGCATGATGTTAAGTTATGAAGGGTGCTTTCTATTGAGCTAATTAACATGTACTATAAAGCATATATAGAGCATATTATGAAGTAGATTATAGAACGAATAACGCGTGTTCGAACACGTCGCATGAAGCATATTTTGAAGTATGTTTTGAAGCGAATACACTGGCGAGTAGGCGAACGAGTAGATAGCTAAGTTTGTAGCTGAACATGATGTTGGAATACGAGATTATATGAGAGCATATTAATATTTTGGTTGTTGCTATTTCTAGAAAGTAGAAACTACGAAGGAAGGAAGAAGATGAAAACTTGGAATCCCCTAGCGCCAGCTCTATAGAGCTTGGAGCGAAGATTACTAATTACACGAGTAGCAATACTGTTCCATGTTTTCAATAGTAGATAGGATGGTGGGTTGGTATCTGAACATGTAGGTAGACGAGTAGATAGGATGGTGAGTAGAATGGTGAGTAGAGTGGTAAGTAGAGTGGTGAGTAGGATGGTGAGTAGGGTTAAGAGTAGGATAGTGAGTAGGATGGTAAGTAGAATGATGAGTAGGGTGGTGAGTAGGATGGTAAGTAGGATGGTAAGTAGGATGGTAAGTAGGGTAATAAGTAGAATGATAAGTAGGATGATAAGTAGAATGATAAGTAGAATAGTGAGTAGGATAATAAGTAGAGTAATAAGTAGAATGCTAAGTAGAATAATGAGTAGGGTGATAAGTAGAATGGTGAGTAGAGTAACAAGTAGAATGATGAGTAGAATAATAAGTAGAATGGTAAGTAGGATGATAAGTAGGATGATAAGTAGAATGATAAGTAGAGTAATAAGTAGGGTAATAAGTAGAGTGATAAGTAGAATGCTAAGTAGAATAATGAGTAGAATAATAAGTAGAATAGTAAGCATATAGAATGCGAAGAATAAAGATATTGTTAAATTATCTAATAATGTTGTTAGTTATTTAATTATCTATGCGCAAAATTAAATAATTTAATTTACTAATTATTAGATTTAATTACTATATTAACAACATAATTAAATAATGTTTAACTTAACTTTTTGTTTAATTAATTGTTAACAATGTTAACAAAATAATTAATTGCAAGTAATTAATTAATTAATATTCGAGAATTTGTTAATAAATGCAAAACAAATAGCAATGATTATTTTACATTAAATAATTATTTATTATTTAAATTAAACAACTTAAATTTTATATTAATAAATATTAATTTAATATTAATATTTTTATAATTTTAATTATATAATAAAACTAATACTTCATAGAAATTAATAAATAAGAATAATATTTTTAACTTATTTATACTACTATAATTATTTATATTATATTAAAGATTAATTTCTTAATTTAATTTAAATATAATTAAAGAAAAATATAAAGTTAGAAAAAAGTTAGAAAAAATTAGTTATTAATAAAGTTATAATAATTTTCTAAACTAATTATGCTTTATAAATATAATAATTTTAATATTACAATTAATTATTTAAATATAATAAAGATTATTAAATTCTTAATAAATAATTATAATTAATTTAAATTACGTTGTTATATATTTTAATGCATTATTTAATATTAATAAAGTTTGTATATTTGTTTTTTTAAGATTTGCTTTAAAAGTATTAAGAATTAAATTTTAAAATAAAGAGTTAAATGTAAAAAATTTATTAATTTAAAATGCAATAAAAATGTTAAATATAAAAAAAAAATATTAAGATTAAATATAAATTTCTTGTTAGAGTTGCTATTGTTAAGAAGTTTTAAATTATTCTTAATATTTAAAAGTTAATATTAGATTAATTATAAAAGTAAAGAAAATTAATCAAAATTAATTTTAAATAAACTTTATCTTTATTATGTTTGAAAAATTTAATAAGTTTAAACTTAACTAAAGATAAATAAAAATTAAAAAATTTATATTATAATTTAATTTAAATTTTAAGAATTAATAATTGCTTAATTATAATAATACTTTTAAATACAAATATATTTCTAATAATAATTTAAATAATAAATTCTATAATAAATCTAAATCTTGTAATTATTTTATCAAAAAATTTATTATATAATCTTGATAATAATTAAAAGAATAAATTGATTAATTTTTTCAAGATTGTTTGCTTTATTGTTAATATAAATTAAAACTTTGTTATTTTTTATTTAAAAGATTTATTATATAATTTGACTAATAATTAAGAAAATAAATTAATTAACTTTTTTAAGATTGTTTACTCTATTATTAATTTAGATTAAAACTTTATTATTTTAATTATAAAAAAGTCTTTTTTATAATTAAAATAATAATTATAATAATAACATAAAAATTGTTGTAATTATAAATCTTTCTATTAAGTTTAATTTTAATAAAATATTTTGTAACAATTTTATTTTAATTAATATTATTTATTAAAGTTATTTTAATACTTTTAAAAATAAGTTAAAGTTGTTTATAATTAACTTTAAGTTGTATTTATTAATAATGAGAACATTTATTACTAATATTAAATAGATAATTTAAGACAAAAGAATAATTAAAGTATAAATTAAGATTTTCTTTTTTAATATTAAATTGTTTTATTTATTTGATAACTTTATTAATTTTTATTATGCTCGTTGTTTATTTTTTAGTAATAATAATTTTAATATTTAATGTTAAAATTATAATCTAAATAATTAGTTAATTTTTATAAGAGAAATTTAAAAATTGCTATTTATTGTTTTTAAAATTTAATACTTTAAGTTTAATAATTCTTGCAATTGTTTGTTAAATATTAATTTCTATTACGTAATTTTTCTAATAATGTTGCTAATAAGTATTGCAAATAATCTTTTTCTTTTTCTTTAATTTCTTGAAATAATCTTAAGATTTATATATTGTAAATTAAACTAAAAAACTTTAAATAAATATAGTAATTATAAAAATGTTAAAAAGTATAAGTTAATTAATAAAAGAAGAAATAAAAATAAAAAGAATAAAGTAAATTTGTTTATTAAGATATTATATTGATTATTTAATTAAATCAATACAAATACTAATATAAAATTAACAAATTAAAGAGTTAAGAATTAAATAAACAATTTAATAAAATATATAACAAAGCAATATAATTGTATATTTATTAATTATTTAAATATTTAATTTATAATAAAAAATTTAGATAATATTAAAATATATAAATGCAAAATGTTTAAGAATTTATATTGCATAATATGTTAAATTATTTAATGCATAAAAATTTCAATAAAAATCTAATGTTTTTATTAATTAATATTATTGAACTTGTTGTGCAATACTTTAATTTAAATATTCATAATTAATTTCTTTAAAATAGTTAAACATACTAAAAATTATTATTAAACTATTTTAATCTTTGATAGAATAAACATTTTAATCAATAAACTTAAGATTAATTTTTATTAATATGTATGTAATATCAATAAAATAAATAAACTCTGCAATAAGTATTAACAAGTTATAAGTAATAATAAACTTAAATTGCATAGCATTGAATTAAAAAACTATTAAGTTATTAATAATGCTTTATTTAAAAAAAACTTACTATAAGTTTTTAAGAGTATGTATATAAAATTGTTATAAAAAATTTATAATTTATAATTAATCTTTTATTTTAACAATTAAAGAACTATTGATTTAGACTAATTTAATAATTCTACTATTAATTAGATTATTGAATTATGATTAAATAATACATTTGAAACTATTATATTTATTAGCAAAGTTAAACATTTAAAAATAGTATTAATAAACTTTATTATTCTCTCTTAATTTTACAAAAATATTAAAAGAATATAATCGTAAATTTTATTACAAAACTACTTTTATCTAAGAGTTATAATATTATTTACCTTATTATTTGTTATTTTATTAAAAAACATTATTATATATCTTATTATCGAAAAAATAATAAAATCTTAATTGAAGAAATAATCTAAATTATGCTATAAAACGTTTATCAACTTTATAATCTACTCACTTTTATTGTTTCTAATAGAAACTCTCAATTTATATTAATAATATAACAAAGTCTTTGCAAATAACTATAAATTCAAACTAGTTTATTAATAATTTATTATCTTGAAACAAACAATTAATTAAAATAAATTAATCAAGATGTTAAATATAAACTAAGAATTTATTGCAACTACATGCAAGATAATTAAGTTAAATAACTTTCAATAATAAAATTTAGCAAGAATCTCAAAATTTTCTCAATTATTTCAATAATTTTATTCTACTTCAATAAAAGTTTTCACTTACGAATAAGTTTTAATTTAGATATAATTGATTATAAAATTACTTGTAAACGTCTTGAAGCTAGAAAAGTCAATAATATTGTTATTAAGATAAAAGAATTTCTTATCTTTAATTGTCAATAGCTAAAAGAGATTAAAAAGTTTATTGAAGCTTAAATCAATAAACATTAATAAAACGTAATTTATAAAAATTAGCAAGAAGACGATTAAGGGATTGCCTCTTTTAGTAGATTTGAACGCTACTTTTGACTCTAATTATTTTTCGTTCTTACTTGGACATAACTATCTTAAAACGCCTTACTTAGCTTGACACTTCGATTCAATTACTATTTCTTCTACGTGCGATCAATACGCTATATATTTATATCATAGTTTCCTTCTTCTCTCTTAGAACTGGTCTCTCTACGACGACTCTCTAACTAATTGCTAAGCTCAACCATCCTCTTTGTCCTATCCTTCGTGTCTCACTACCTCTCGTCTCTTCCTCTCTTATCCTCTCACGCTCTTATCTTCGTCCTTTTTGAAACCTGACTTCGACAATCAATCATTTTAACTTATTGGCTCTATAACTTCTCGAAACTATAACAAAGCTATAACACACGTTATAGAACACTTCGCGAAATACTATTAGCAACTAAAAGAAGACTTGAATGTATTAAAAATTACTTTACGAGTTTACAAAGCGAATAGCGAAAATATATTAAATCTAGTTAGGAACTTTTGATATTAATAAGAATCTTTTCTCTATTTAATTAATAAACCATTTATTATCAAATCGACGTCGCCAAATATTGTCAATTTACTAAGAAGAATCTTGTGACTATCCTTGAAGACATTTCGATCAATATTTTATACGTCTTCTTTAACTAGCTTCTAAGAGAGCGCAAAGACAATCTTGATGCGATTAATTCTTTGCAAACATATTGGAACGTCTTGTGTCTTGTGCGAAAACAAAAGACGAGCTATTATTAACTTGATTCGCTTATTAAGAGTCAAATGTACGAAGTATATTAGTTGTCTCAAGAACTAAGTCTTTGCTAATTATTATTAAATAAAACAACAACTTGCGATTGCACATAATTTACGAAAGAACAAGAAGAAAAAGTTTGTACTATATGTTAAGAATAAGTTCGAGCTTCTAAAGACGCTATATATCTTTACGACGACAATCTTCTCTTACGAACGATATTGCGTGCAACTAACTTTAATTATGCAACTTGTTAAGATTACAAACAATCGATCTTCTACTCTATTAACAATTTGTTATCAATACGTCAGGATAATCTTGTTGAAGAATTCTAACAATAAAGAGCAACTTCGAGTGCTAATCAAGATTGTGTTCAATTACATTAAAGACTATCTTAAAGAGAAAGATGCGTACGTGTTTATATTCAATATTACGTTTGCTATAGTCTTCGAATGTGTCGCAATCGCTAACGAGCATAACAAAAACAAGTTTAAAATTCCTAACGTTTTAAACAAATTGTGCTTGCTACTTTGTTCTTACATTACTATGTTCGCTTTATCTTTTGTAAATTAAGTCTTCGTCGTCTTTTTCTTAACTTTATTAAAGTAGTTGTTTCGTTTTCGAATTAATTTAGAGCAAAAGTAGTTGTCAATGCCTCTAAAGAAGAAAATAACGAAAAAATCTCTATTTTAACGATGCAAAAGCATCGTAAGAAGCGTACAAATTTTCGACGAAAAAGCTTTGACTAACATTACTCTTTGTTCGCAAATAATTAATTTCGAAAGCATTATTAGCATGAAACTTTTCACAAATTTATATATCTTTCGACGTAATAATAGGCAAGCTCTCGACAATAGTAGTGAGTAGACATTAATTGTCGTATAAAAGGAAAAATCGCTTATCGCTATATAAGTAAGATTACAAACGCATAGCGAAACATTATTCTACAACATTACAACTTCTTCCTTTTTCAAAAAAACTACGTCTCGAGATATATGCTTAACATATAGATCGTCTATCACGACTTGAAGTTACAAATCGCACTAATGCGAGCAATTAATAAAATAAGTCGCACGATCGATTCTTGACAATTGAGAAGACTTAATCTTACGCAATAGGCAAAGATCGATCGTCACTTAGAAATAAAACTTCTACGTCGAAGATTAAAGTCGTTGTTGCAAATCTTTTAAGACTAAAGACGTTTTATTGTTAACGCGAAAGAGATTTTCTTATACAATTAATATTGATAAACTTATTAAGCTTATCGCAATTTATAACGACAATATAAGAAGACTCTTTTAATAGAGATCAAGAAGAGATACAAGAAGAAACAATCGATAATTGACATTCAACGTTAATTGAAGAGATTATCGATCGCAAAACAAGAAAATCTTTAGACAATAAAATACGTTTTCGCAAAAAGAATTTAAGTTATCGACGCGCTCTTTATCTTTGTCACATTATTTATTGAGAAGAAGTGTCAACGTCAAGTAGCAGTTATTAATGCGTTAATCGCTCTTTGTCAAAAGTAAAAAAGTCAAGACTTTTGTCGTCGCAAAACAAGTATCAAGATCAAAGAGAGACAAACTTTATCGTTCGTCTCTCTATCGTCAAATCTTTCGAAAACTCTTTTAGTCGAATGCAAAGTTACTTAATGCATCTTTTGTCTCGACGAGAAAGGCTTGTCGACAATTGAACGCTTGAGGGCTTTCGCCAATCGCGACGACCTCAAGAAGCACTTTTATCGCAAGCATCTTCGTTATCATTCGAACGATCAATTAATAGCATGTCCCCATCCCCAGTGCGACGCTACATTGACAGGAAAAATGCACTTGCAAAATCATGCCAAAGTGGTGCACAAGATCCCCACCTGACCGCGACCGGTCTTCAGGTATACATCGCATGTCACAGACTCGTTCAGAACATACTATATCGCAGGAGTATCGGTCTGGTATCGAACTTATTGACGCCACATACCTTTGACAAATTAAGTCCTCCGACTTAACAAGCATCAAGGCCTCTAATCTACGTCCGTGCTATCGCCTCTTATATATGCTCTCCCCCTAATTATTTTTTCTTATTGTGTGCCCACAGATAAAGCGTGTTCGATAGTTTCACTGTTACATTGGAACTTTACGGTCTGTAACTAGCTCCTCTCCTCCATTCCTCCGGCTCGTGATAACATTCTTTTTTTTCCAATCTCTTTTTCCTTCCTTCAATCACGGCATTTCTCCTAGTGATCCGGTTGTGACTCATGTTAAGACATCGTGTCTACTAGATTTTTCAATTACGAATACATAAGGGTTCCAAACTCTTTCACGAGTGATTCCACTGCAGTATTCTGCTTGGCATCGGCTTCTTCCTGCATGTCTTCGAGCTTAGACTCGAGACCTGTTGATAGCCTAGCGAATACAGCTTCCACACCCGCAACCCAAAACAGCCAACCCGCGTGTCGTCACATCGAAAAGAAAAGTTGAGGTCGATTAGAAACTCCTTAAAAGGTTCAAGAATTCCTTTTGTTGCTTGACTTGTGTCTTCTGTGTTTGTTACGCTTATGGTAGCGATATCTCCCTAGTTCGATATATCCTCTAGCTCCGTGTAAACGTTTTGAAGTGCCATTAAAACAAATGGCTCATTGAAATCATTCCAAGTCTGGAGGAAGAAGAAAACGCCAGAATATGGCAATGTATTCTGGTCTCTTATACATTCTTGCCCATTCCATGAATATGCGTTTGAGATGCCCGGGATATATGACTATTTTTGCTTGACAAGTTGGGCTGCTGCAGACAACTAATATAGGTGATGGCGGAAGTATCATAGGCTAAGTATGCATCAATATCAGTACTAGGCAGCCCCCCTGTTGATCATGACCCTTCTTAGGCGATTGAACACAGTGTGCGGAGAGACCTATGGTGCTTCGTTTCTCATGTGCCAAGATTGCTTAGGTTGCGACGAATTTCCTTCGTTGACGGATGGGTTGGGCCTCTAAGCCTCTCGTATCCTTCCAGTGCTCGCTGGTACATTCTCTCCGCCTCTATCAGCTTACCCTGACCTTTATAAAGACTATCCAAGTTGTTAACGATGTCGAATGTCGATGTATGCTTGAAGCCCCATACTTTCTTCTTTCTATCTATTGCTCGCTAATACATCTTCTTCGCCTCTATTATTTTGTCTTGATCTTTATAGAGAATATCTAAGTTGTTAACGATGTTAAGTGTCGATGTATGCTTGAGATCTTATGCTTTCTCGTATTTATCTAATGCTTACTAATACATTTTCTTTGTCTCTATTAGCTTGTCTTAATCTTTATAAAGAATGTCTAAATTATTAACAATGTTAAGTGTCGATATATGCTTGAGACCTTATACTTTCTTCTTTTTATTTATTGCTCGCTAATACATCTTCTTCGCCTCTATTAGTTTGCTTTGATCTTAATAGGAACTACTTAAATTGTTGACAATATCGAGTGTTAATATATGCTTGGAATCCTATACTTTCTCGTATTTATTTAGTGCTCGCTAATATATCTTCTTTGTCTCTATTAGCTTGCTCTAATCTTTATAAAGAATGCCTAAATTATTAACGATATTAAGTGTTGATATATGTTTGAAACCTTATGCTTTCTTATATTTATCTAATGTTCGCTAATATATTCTTTTTGTCTCTATTAACTTGTCTTGATCTTTATAAAGACTATTCAAGTTGTTAACAATGTTAAATGTCGATATATGCTTGAAGTTCTATGCTTTTTCTCTTTTGTTTAGTGTTCGCTAATATATCTTCTTCGCTTTTGTTAGCTTGTCCTAATTAGCATAAAGATTGTCTACATTGTAAATTGTGTTCAATGTAAATATATATTTGAAGTCTTATACTTTCTCGTATTTATTTAGTGTTCGCTAATATATCTTTTTTGTCTTTATCAATTTGTTCTAGTCTTTATAAAGAAGATCTAAATTACTAACAATATTAAGTGTTAATATATGTTTAAGATCTTATGCTTTCTTCTTTTTATTTAATGTTCGCTAATATATCTTCTTTGTCTCTATTATTTTGTTCTAATTAGTATAGAGAAGGTCTAAGTTATAAAAAGCATTATAAGAATTAAGATTTTTATCGACATTAACGACGTTAACATTAAAAAGATGTTGTATATATCGACTCGCATGCGAAAGCAAACGTTGCTACGTTATTTAATACTTTAACTTTAACGATTTTGACATAGCACATTTAACGATCGTAAGAGTTAGCATTATTAGATTATGCTTGTTTCTACTAATAAACTTTACACATTAATTCTAAATTATTAGATGTATCAAGTAGCTCTTAATATTAAGATATAATTTAATTAACAAGTAAATTAGAAACATCTTAACGATTTTCTTGAAATTAATCTTACTCTTTACGATATTTTAAAATCAAATTAAATCTTTAAAGTCTTGATTGTTACGTTTTAGCAAGTTAAATCAAACATTTTAATAATCGAAATAAACTTAAAGTTGAAGAAGTTTCGTCGTTATTAAGTTCGATTGTTTAACATATTTGTACAAGATGCTCTAAATCGTTTGAACGCTCTTATTTAAATAATTACGTAGTCGAAATACGTTTGTCTAAAGTTTTAATTACAACGTGTTGTATAGTCGTAGATATATTTAACAACTTGTCTTGATCTTACGCATGTATCGATCGATTTAAACGATAATTAACAAAAGCTCTTCAAGTCTTGTTACAAGATTATTTATGTTTAATTATCGATAAGTTAGAGTTTAACGTTAAGAAAACTACTATCGAAGAATAGAATTACCTAAACTAGACTAAGATAAATATAAACTATTTGTAAAAATCTAAAGAACTTGATCTTTGTCAACTCTCGTAACTTGTGTTGTTGCATCAAATTCTTTAAAATAAGAAAAACGTGTAATAATCAAGATAGTGTTGTAATCGATCGCTAAAAAGAAGAACTTAATATCGTAAATTTAAGAGTCTTCGATCTCTATATAATAGTCTCGATTAACGTTGTCAAAGATAACAAGTTATCGAAAATTTTCTTTAAAAGTCAACTATTAAAGAATAGCGTTCGCGCTCTTTGTTATTTCTTCGTTGTGTTTAATAATCTTAACAATCGACTTCGATATATAATTGATATTTGTATATGTTGCAAAACTTGTCAAGCTTTGTAGAAGCGTATCTTTGCTATTGTCTTTAAGTTATAGAATTGCATTATATATCTCTTAATGTTTTCAAATATATGCGATAATCAACTAGATTTTGTCGATATTATTAAGATTATAAAGAACGTAAATCTTTTGTTTATATCGCGAGATTAAAAATAATAGCGAAAGTTCTATTTGCGTTATCTTTATATCTTAATTGACAAAGTTGTCAAAAACAAATAGATTAATAAAATTAAATTGCACTTAGAAATTAAGTTCGATATTATTGTTTATTACTTGTTAACAAATAACTAGATGCGAGATAGATGTAATATAAGATTGACGTAACTCGTTAATTGCTATTGTTTCAAAGATTAATACAATTCAATATATATTATTCTAATATGTATTATTTACTTATTGTTAGAATAGCTAGTGCAATATACAACGTTATAGAGTTGAACAATCTATTATTCTTACAATTGGTTCGAAAATATCTCTTTTATTTGTCTTATATTAAGTAAGACATTATGTACAAAATTGTAATAAAGCATAATTACAATCAATCTTGTTTTTTTGTGCATTTGTCTTTATAATCTTTAAATTTAAGCTTATTCTTTCTTATATGCGATCTTTCTTTTCAAAAACTTTACAAATCTTTAAGTAATTGCAATCGAAAGAAAGTAAATCGAATCTTAATTTACTTGCGTTGCGATCGACAATATACTACTATTATTTAGCTAGAATCTAAAGATAAATCAATGAAATTACACATTATGTTGATAATTTGTAAAAAAATCTTACGTTTGTTAATCTTTACATTTATTATTCGAATCTTATAAAAGATAAGTATCTTATAGTTGTTTATCTAATAAGCAAATTGATCGAACGAAATCTTGTTTAGAAGCGAATTCTTCTTTAATGTAATAAGCAAAAAATTTGATAATTTGTTTGTTAATACGTTGCACACTTTAGAAGCAATATTTGCAATATTAATTTTATTGCAATTCTTAATATTAACATACTCGAGTTATATTGCAACGTAAAATCAAGCAAATGTAAGACTCTAGAAAGTACTCGAAAAAGAAATTAACTTCTTAAAGCATATATCTATTTTTATTAGCATATAATGTAGCAAAGAAAACTAGCTTATATATTGACGTCTTTAAACAATTATATTTTCACTTGTTAAGTCTTGCTTCGATTATAACTTGTTTAACAAGCAAGTCTCTTAACAAATGCGCGACAAATATAAGAAGTCGATAAATTTTTATCGCTTTTAATTATCTATTATTAACATCGTTTAGCAACAATTATGTATAATCGACGACTAAAACGTTGAAAGCATTGCTAAAAACACTTAAGTTTTAAATAAAAAGAAGAACTTGTACAATTGACAAAAGCTTAAGAAGAAGTTTTATTGATCAAAATATGTTATTCTTGTAAGTTTATATCTTGCGCGTGTGCTTTAAATTGCTCTTGAAATTAAGTTTATAAACAAATACAATGTTGTGCATATTATTAGTAACTTTGCGTCTAAAGATCAAAGTCAAAAAATATTTACTCTAGATCAAGTTCAAAGTTCTAAAGATAAACAAACACGTCAATGTACTTCATAAGATTAATGTATATAAGCGTAAAAATATATGTTGACTTCGAAGTAAACTCTAACGCATTCGTAAGATGTTAGAAGATTAAAGACTTATTAAAACGACTAAAATTGCAACAAAGAAAATAAAGAATCGCTTCGCACAAAGCAAAGATAAACTAAAACAAAAATAAGACAAACACTTGAGTCTTGCTTGTCTTATTATTATATATAGATGCTAATATCTCGCGAATTTTTGTTTGAGCGCGCATGATAGGCGATTCGATTAACCCTCTTCGATAAACTGAAACGCAACAGTGTGAAATAGACAACCTAACTCAAATATATCAACATCAAAGATGTTTACGCGCTCCCTAGAGTGTCTTTCTCGCCTCGCCGTTTCAAAGATTATTGTTTTTACTTCTATAAAGCCAGTTGAACCCTGTTCTACGCTGCTATCTTCAAGCCGCGGGTCGCAATGTTAATGCAAGGATGCTTCCGCCGTCAAGCCAACAGTTTCAGGCTCCTATGTGCTGCGCCCCCTGCACTGCCACGGGGGGCTCAGGCACACGGTTGAGGGCCGCTCACCCTCGGCTCACCTTAAAGCGAGTCGGACTCCCCGATCCCCGATCTCTTGCCTTTGAGATGCAAACCCTATCAGTGCCTTTATCGTCTGGGTGTTATAGCCCTGCTGTTGGAGGAGCGATTTCAGAACCTTGGCAGTAAATATTCGTTGCAGCGGCACTTCGACCGCTGTCACCCTTTTGAGTCCGGCGAACCCTGTCCTTTCCCCTATCCTGAATGTACCGTAGTCACGGTTGATAGCATGATGTATTCTAAGAATCATGCGGCGACGGTTTATGGGATCTATATGTCTGATGAGATTTAGCATGCCTCGTGGAGTTTTGAGTTGATTGTTGATTTATCTGACCTTACGCATTGATTGTGACATCTCTGTCTAGTGAAGCAACAATGATACGGGTTTCCTATCTTCACACTTCGACGACTTGAGAAGCCCACTTCCTTACAATGTGAAATGTAAATCGTGACACTGTGTTGAAGATGTTATCAATAATTCTTTTAAGTGAGGTGCCTGATTTTGCCTTGACGAACCATCTTCAGAGCCACAAAGTATTGAAATAGCGCTCACGATTCTTCTCATCCGCAATCCCCATTTTGCGACTTTTGATATTCAGTGTCCTGCTCTTGTCCACAACAAGATAACTTCTTGAACGCCGATAACATCTTTACATGAGCAATGAGAGCATGCTGGTTCGACAGCATCAAATGTACAGGCCTGTGCGCCCCGCACTCGATGCTGCAATGACCACTGACAGTGCTCAGCATAGATATGCCCCGATTATCCCATCTATCGACCCATATTGCGAGCGACTTTTTCATGAATGAGCATGAAACCGATGTTCTTTCATCGCGAATTCCTAGAACTTCGGCGAAAGACTGTCTGGTTATGCCTGTCTCTTCTGTACCAAGATACACCACCAGGAGCCAAAGATTTGGAGTCATGCAATACGAAATCACCGAGATTTACTTGGGGACTTGGGGTTGACGGAAACGGCGGAGGCAGCGCGGAGGCAATATTGGCAGAAGGTCCTTGACAAAGCAGACACAGCGTACGTCAGTCTAGCATTCTTGAGATCTAGCAGGATCCTTGCCTCTGTCCTTTCCCTCCTTCTTGCTTTCCGCCAATCAGATATTCTGCTGACACTGGAATATTTCAGACAGAATAAGGCTCGATCTGACAAGGCTGCGCCCGCCTCAGCTAGCCCACCTCGGTTCACGACTTCCTGTCAATGCGATAAAAATATGGGAGGGGACATTGTTGGGGACCTGCTTTCTGGACTACTTCGAGGGTTGGAATGTACTGAGACACGATTGGCAGAACAACGGTGTCGTATATCTTACTCTGAGGCAAACCGCGGAAGTTAGTGCTATGCACGTAGCGATGTGTGATCTAATACCCTTTCGTTTCTTCTTTACAATCTTCCTACTCAAAGGCTCAAAACAGCTTTGCGATTCAGTTACCTCGAAGGGGTATGAGTCACTCAAACGTGGACTCGGAAATTCTCCTCTACTAATCTCATAGGGAAGACTCGCGCGAAGGGGAAAAAGGCCCCATTCCCCCTGGCCAGGAATATTTTAACCTATTGGCGCTGCAGCTTCGTAAACCCCAAGCATATCTAGCACTCTCAAGCTCTCGAAGGGGTGGCGTGCGAGATCCCGTGAGGCCCTATCATCATCTCTTCCCCTTTCTCATTTCTCTTCCTCTCCCTCATCCCCTCCCTCCTTTTCTTCCGCGTTCCCCTTCTGTTCTCCTTTCCCAGCTACCTTCTCACACCAGGAGATATTCTGGACAGGCTGAACTGATCCGAAGTCTTGCTCTCGCGGCTCTGCGGCCCGTCTAATAAATATCTTGACTACGAATGCCGCGAGGTGTGATTTGGGTACTATGTGTGTTTATATGGTGGACGGGGTGTATACAATCGGTTCGGCATCTAGGATCCTACAAGTACAAGTACGCGTGCTGCGCCACTGCACTGCCCCGCGGCACCGCCAGTGCGCCCCCCTTGCTCTCTCGCTGCTCTCCCTTGCTCCCTCGCTGCTCCCTCTAAAGTGGCTTTGCTCCCTTTCCTGAACGGAAACGGCAATCCCCAATCCTAAGTTCGGGGTGTATATAATATATATATTTCTATTATATGGCTGGAACTAACGTAAGGCTAGAAGGCACCTAGGCGAAGCCGAGGTCAAGGCACGATTAGCCGACCGAAACCTAACGAAGCAAAGCTGTCAAAAACCTTCGATGCCCATCTCGATTTTAACTGCGCCTTTTGTTTACACTTTGCTCTACATTTTGCATGTCTCGATCGAAATGGATGGCCCTTTGAATCTCTTGGCTTTAGGTGTGGGATTTTCTAATATTTTGATAGCATCTACTAGTTTGCTTAAAGATGGTGGGGGTATCCGAGGCGTATCATCCGGTTGCCTGTAAGCCCTCTTTGTATATACTATCACTGGCAACTTCCGTCCTAGATATAAGTTCTGATCTGAAGAATATGATTGATCGTTTGGCTCGTAGTAGGCTTGGAGCTCACTCAGAAGGAGATCATGTCGACGAAATCCATAAGAACCCATCCCTACAAGCTGCTCGAACAAGGCAACCAATACTCCCACCATCTCCATCCCCAATCCATCCTATCTTCTCAAACCTTCACCATCCCCCACCCCGAACTCCGTAACGTTCTGTAATCTAAAATAAAGAATCAGAGAACAAGAAACCACTTCATCACCAAAGAAGAAATTTTTCCTAATTGAAACGACCCATGTACGGCGGCCCTCGATATTTCCTATTTGCTGTTTGTGCTGGAGTGTGGCTTGGAGAGGGAGGAGGATTAGTGATAGACGAGGAGGAAAGGGCGTAGGTAGTACTTATGCAACCGATATAAAGGTTTTAGGCACGTGATGAGGATGATTAATGAAAGAGTGATCGTAAGCGCGAACCCCGGTTTTATAGAATGAAGTATGTAACGGCTCGCAGAATGTGATGAGGAAGCCAATGGATTTCAAAGCATGGCTGGAGACCGTTCGAATATGGTATGGGGTAGATATGTAAGTCGTGGAAGTAGGTGCGTTTGTAATTATCATGCGTCAGCTATCAAATGCAAAGAAGGGTAATGGAATCAGACCCCATGCAAATTCTTCAATTCAAGCATTACTTCTCAAACTGCTTCGGCGGTTCGCTTGAAGGACGAACATGTGCAAGCATCGTTTCTTCCTTCCTTCCTACGAACCCCAGTGCCTCTCAAACGTGCCGACCCACAATCCCCATGCTACGACTTTGCCTTCTATCGCCATCGCCAGCTCCTCCCGGCTTAGGGGAGATGATTGGGAGGTTCTGCGGATTCCTCTCCAGTCAAGCTCCTGCCCGAGCCCTACGACTTGGAAGAAATATCTGTGCGGGCCATGGCCCATTACAGGCCTGGGGCCTGCCCATACAGTTCCAGGCCTATTTTGACCGTAGCGGAAGCCTCCTTTAAGCAGGGTGCTGTTTGCCTTGCTTTCTGTGTGTTCACCCTCCCCATGCTCGTCCACAACCTCAAAGTCTGCATGATTGAGCGAGACGTTGGAGGCTGCGATGGCGTAGTATAGACCATGCACAACTGGCCTCGGCAGGGGTGCGTCCGGGTCCTCCACCACGAGCAGCCATTCTTTCACTCTTCCCTCGAGCTCAACCGGGACACTCCAAGTGAGGGCAGGAAAGCGGTTAGCGCCGACTTGGGTATGCTGAGCGTCCATGGGGGTGGAAGAGGGCTGCTCGGAACTCTGACCATATTCTGGAGAGTAGATTGGTATGGTGGATTCCGGATGGGCTGCGAACGGAGGTGTGGCTGTGAAGAGCTTTGCATCGCGAGCGCGGAAGCGGTAGAGGAGATGGCCGATTACGCATTCGAGGAGAGAAGTTAGAAAGGCCATTCTTTGATAGTTCTTAGGAGCTCGAAGTTATGGGACATGCTGGAGGCCAGTGGATGGGAGTGTTTGTCCTGTGTTCACTGTTCATGCTTACGGTGTGACACTGTGTAAGATTGGAAAATTACACAGAATTAGACCTCACAGGGGTTCACTCGTATTCTAATGGTACTGTAACGAAAAAGACGGAAACCCGCATGCGCGCCTTGTCTGACTGGAGGAGAAGGCGCTTAATTTAGTGACTGTGATAACAGATGCAGCAGCCTATTCCTTGATGGCCTGGACGCTACGGGGACTGAGAATCCTTTCTCATTTGACTCCGAGAGCGGCGGAGCTGCATCATGTATGAGGCACACTTGGCCGCAACAAGAATGCCGGCGAAGGCACGGTCTCGGGAATTTTGTGAACGTCTAGCCTCCACATTTAAACATGAGGTAGGCGTGTTTCGATGCACCGGCTGCAAGTGAATACTGCACATGCCCACTTACTTTCATTGATTCTAGTTGCAGGGTATCGTGGTGACGGCCAGCTGCATGATCGACATATCCAGGCTATAACGTGGGAGGTCCTATCAAATTCCAAAGAGATAGCCTTTCCTGAATCTGCCTTTCTCTTTTCGTAGGAAAGATTACGCCGTTGGGAGGTCTACTCTCCCCTCTGATCCCTGCTATGTGCGTCTCGTATATGATTAATGGTGTGAGAGAAAATTCAGCCGGTTGCAGGAAGACTCTCTTTACGCCCTGTCCAATTATCAGGCTGGCGACACCTATGCTATGCCACAATGCTACTTTTGTGGGTCTTTGCAATCCAGCAGAAAAAGTCTTTTGCAGTGGGGGCCGCATACATCCATGACGTTGCAAGAACGCACGAGTAGGCTCGATCTGGCCCATGAGGGGATTACAGGCTCACCGTTAGGCAGACACCGCAGTCATACCGGCGAGATCATCAACTTTATCTCCTATGTAGTCCCAAGAACAAGTGGATAATGTGATATAGTTCCAGGGAAATGCCATTTGATCCTGGGCCTGGATCTCCCAATATCTCTACTGCACAAGCAACTCCGAAACATTAGCATACTACGATAATGACTCTCTCCGCAACTGCAGCCGATTCTCGTGCTACCGCTCCAGAGGGACCCACGGGGAAGCTTTGCCATTGGGTCCATTCGTTGTCACTCGAAGATGTTCCCAAAGAAGCACAGGCACGTGCCAAATGTCTTATCCTTGATGGTATAGCCTGTCTTCTGGTTGGAGCTCACCTGCCCTGGTCGGAAACGGCCGCAAAAGGTGTTCTGGGTATGGAGGGGTCTGGGACATGTACAGTTTTTGGTTGGGACAGAGTTCGTTGGGGGTGTGGTCTCGGCTGCAACTGAGATCCTGCTAATCGTGAAGTAGGGAATAGGCCCTCTAGCTGCTGCTCTGTTGAATAGCACATTCATTCAGGGTTTCGAGCTTGACGATTACCATAGCGAAGCTCCACTGCATTCTAATGCGATCTTGCTCCCCGCCCTTTTCGCCGCTGCTGAGCATGAAACCATTTCAGCATCAGGAAGCACAAGGATCATTACTGGCAAAGACTTTCTCCTTGCCGTGCTGGTAGGGTATGAAGTCGGCCCTCGGGTTGGTCTTGGACTCTATGGAGCTCATATGCTTTCTATGGGCTGGCATTCTGGTGCTGTATTCGGTCCTTCCGCCTCAGCAGCTTCAGTCAGTAAACTTCTCGAATTCCCCCCAAATATGGTCGAAGATGCCCTAGGTATTGCCTGCACTCAAGCCTGTGGCCTGATGTCCGCTCAATACGAAAGCATGGTGAAGCGTATGCAGCATGGTTTTGCCTCTCGTAATGGCCTTTTTGCGGCGTTGATGGCCCGAAGCGGATATGTAGGTATTAAGCAAGTTTTTGAGCGTCCTTATGGAGGATTCCTGAGCACTTTCAGTCAGGGGATCGGGAAAGACCCAGCATCTCGCCCAGACGAGCTGACAAAGGACCTTGGCGATAAATGGCATACTCAAACTATTAGAGTCAAGCCCTATGGTTCCATGGCTGGCACTCACTGCACGATTGATTGCATCCGTGCATTACAGCAATCTCATCCCGAGGAGATGAAGGACGTCCACGGCATTAGCAATGTGATCGTGGAAATGTCTGAGCCAGCGTTCAAACACGGTGGATGGCAAGTGAAGCGCCCTCTGACTGTTACAGGAGCGCAGATGAGCAACTCCTATGTTGCAGCGCTTCAGCTAGCCGATGGTCATGTGCTCCCTGCGCAATTCCACCAAGAAGCAATCGATCGTGACGATGTGTGGCGTCTTATCAGCAAGACCATATGCAAACAAAACGACAATCTCGACAACCCCTGGGCGCAGCGAGTCACTATAGAATTTGCGGATCAAAGACCTACTTTAGTGCAGGCGGTAAAAGCGCCCAAAGGAATCAAACCTCCAATGTCCAACGAAGAGGTTGTATCCAAATGGAGGTCTGTGACTAAGGGCATTATTGACGACGAGCGCCGCCAGCAAATTGAGGATCTGGTGTTGGACCTCGATGGACTGAAGGATATTACAGCATTGACACGACTTTTGGCAGGAAGCACTGCCAAGCTGTGAGAAAGCTTGGTTGGCTTTCAAAGACACTACCGAAATCTTGGATCCTTCTGCCTATAGGACTTCTATCCACCGTCTTATCTTCTGTCTCTAATTGCATTGTTGAATAGTGTCTTCCAGAATAGACTTCATGATATTGTAGGAGTTACACATTCCATAAAAGGGATCAAGGCCATGGTGCATAGACACTTTTGATGACAATACTTACTATTTCTATTCTAAATCTTCATCCTCGGAACAGGAAGTGATCTAATCCATGAGACAAAGACTACTAGAACCCAAAAGAAGAATACGAACCTTGTCTAGTAAGCACAGCAAATAGCCCAGCATGCCACAACGATTGTATGTCGCGATTTGATATCTGCTGTACTCGTCGGAAAAAGGTTCGATACAAACACCTGGCTACGACGCAACCACACCAGTAAATATCTGAAGCGGACGCCAGAGCCGCGGCTGTTGACCTTTGCCGCATCCAAAACTTAGCAACGAGCAATGATTTAATATATCCTGAGAGACTCAACTTACCCATAACCTCACGCCAATGCGCCAATCCACCCGGCATTCTTGATATCATGGCCAGAGGAATAATGAACTCGGGTTCAAAGCCTCTGGTGCGTGTTATGTTAGCTTAGACGTGCCAACAACACACAATTTTAGAGGAACATAAGGAAGTGGAGCATACAAAGCCGTATAGATGAAACTTCCATACAAATCAGCGTTCGCCTTCAGGTTCCGGGATGTGAAATACGAGTCTTTGGACGCTATGCGATCAATCTCCAATGCTACAGCCAGGAGACTGTTGTCTTTGAACTCGGTCGAGAGCTCCTCGATCATGGTTCGGATATGCCTGCTTCGGGGGTCCACGGTCTTGTAGATGCGATGCCCATAGCCGAAGAGCCGTAGTTTTTTGGCCTTGACATCTGCAATCAGCTTTGGCACGTTTTTGGGGTTTCCGATCCGCTCAAAGGATTTGTAGGCGATATCGATGGCACCCCCGTGGAGAGGTCCGAATCCAGATATCACAGAAGCGATCGCGCAGGATATGGGATCGGTCAAGGTGGATGCTGCGTGGAGGAAAGCGGCGGTGGAGTTCGTCATCTCGTGGTCTGCGAATAGGATCCAGAGGTGTCCTAGGGTCCTGACGACTTGAGGGTTGGGCCTTTTGGTGTTTGCTTCCACAAGGCCCATCATGAGTAGGATATTTTCGATATACGACCCGTTGGGATCAGCTGGGGTGTACTCGCGACCGTGCTTGTGGCAGTATACAAGAGTGACGACGGTACCGGTGGCTGCCAAGGTCCGAATGATGGCTTTGTCGACGGCTTTCATGTTTCCGGTGTATTGCTCCTTGTCCCGGTGAGTCGCGATGCTGACAGGGTCGGACGCAGCATAGGCAGATAATGCACCAAGGATCATCGAGTATGCAGAAGCGTCAAATCTAATGCTTGGGTAAGTAGAGAAGACTGGCAGATTCTTCACAGCAATTCACATACGGGAAGGACTTGATAACATCGAGAACACATTGAGCGGGCTTAGAAGATTCAGCAAGCGCCTTGCAAAAACGAGCCTTCTCATCCACGTTTGGTAGATGGCCCCATATAAGCAGATGAGTCACGTCCTCGAAGTCATTCTGGTTGAAGAGAACATCAAGAGAATGATTCCGGTACTGAATGCTGCCATGCATCCCATCCCTAAAGGCAAAAATTTATCAGGATGCAAGTTTCCGCGCCATGGTCCAAGGGGTCGGAGAGCGGATGCTACTTACACATATGTAACCTGAGATTCCATTACTGCCGTATTCTGAAAACCTGGGTCCACAATTCGAAGGCCTCTGTCGACTTGATCCACGGGGTTAGACCTGAGTGCCGATGTGGAGATGGCCTTGAAATCAATCGCTCGAACAGCATTGTGAGTGATAGGGATCTTGTAAAACCGTCCTGTGCGGCTATCTTCCACCATCAAAACTCCCTCGGATGCATCTTGAGTTGAAGAGCTTTTTGTCAAAGCCAAAGGGAAAAAAAAGGAAGGTAATAAGCTCCGCAAAAGATATCCGAGATGTAGAATCATGTTTGCTCGTATACATCACCAAGGTCCTTTGAAGAGACTTCAGCATTATATTAAAGCCCACATTCGATAGAGATCTGTGTTCGCCTCTCTGTGCCTCGCCTCGTTAGCAAAGCGACACATCAAGTGGAACAATTGCTCCTGCTGCTAAGATCAGCAAGGCTGACGGCAGTGTTCAAAACAACGATCGCAATTGCCACTAGGCGTTGGGGGCCTGGAGATTGTCCTAACGAATCATATGATGAAGGATACGTCAAGGCAGGAAGTATGGGGAATGCATATACCCACACGTGCGCAGGGCCAATGGGAAATTCGTGTCCGACAAGGGCCGAGATTGAAGCTGAATGCTTTGACTTCCATCTTTTGTGGATGAGGGTGGGGATGATGGTGGATCGTTCTAGGTTGGCACAAGTTCACCCAATAGCATTTCGCTTGGGAGCCGCAGCCGATGTAGGACAAGTCTAGGAGAGAAAAGTATGCAATGCACACCTGCAGGCGCCTCTAAAAGGTCCGGAAGTCAGTTCGCGTTTCACAAAATGCTTGGACTGCAGTCGGAATTTTTCTACCTGTCATTCGCTGTAGCCTGATGCAACGTAATGTAGCCGTAAAAGGGGCGTGGTATGCAATGCCTTATTTGACTTTGAGGGATGGGTGTGGGTGACAGTGTGCCGTTGGCTCAGTAGGAACCCACGTGTATTTAAAACGGTACTGATGAATACCAATACACTATGTACACCATTCAAAATGTTCGTTTGTGTTTATTTATCCTTCAATAAAATATTGGGCAGCTTTTTAGAAGACTATTCATCCATTTCCGTCATACCCAACATGGAGCCTAGTGCTATAGCGGCGGGTGACGATCGTGGCATTTATGATCAAATCCTGCTCGATATCGTTACCTATGTTTTCCACTTTGAAGTCACAAGTCCAAGAGCATGGGAACGAGCTCGAATTGCGCTCCTGGACAGCCTAGGCTGCGCCATGGAAAGCCTTGCCATCAGCCCGGAGTGTGTCAAACTCCTGGGGCCTGTTGTGCCCAAAACCATAGTCCCCAATGGGTTTCGTTTACCTGGTACATCTTTCCAACTCGACCCTGTCAAAGGGGCATTCGACTTGGGAACGATGATACGGTACCTTGATCACAATGATGCTTATCCTGGTGCAGAGTGGGGCCATCCATCGGACAATCTCGGCGCTCTGATAGCAGTCTCAGACTGGCTCAGTCGTTTAGCTGACCCAGCACACACCGGCCCACCCCTGACTCTCCGTTCACTTCTCACAGCACAAATCAAAGCCTATGAGATTCAAGGATGCTTTCAGATACGCAATGCTTTCAACGCCGTTGGCCTCGATCACACCATTCTTATCAAGGTAGCTTCCACTGCCTTGATTTCTTGGCTTCTGGGGCTCTCCGAATCTCAAACCCTTGCCGCGCTATCTCAAGCGTGGCAAGATGGCCATCCCCTCCGGACCTTTCGACAGGCACCTAACACCGGGCCTCGTAAAGGATGGGCTGCTGGCGATGCATGCATGCGTGCGATGCACCTTGCATTGCTCACCCGCACGGGTCAGCCCGGTGCACCGAAGGTGCTGACAGCTCCTCGGTGGGGATTCTACGCCGCTATGTTCGGAGACAAAGAATTTGTACTGCCACGTCCATATGGGTCATGGGTCATGGAGTCAGTGTTCTTCAAGCTCATCCCGGCAGAAGGTCATGGCATATCTGCCGTAGAAGCAACAATCCAGCTGGCTGGTATGATGGCGCAACAAGGTCTCAGCGCCGAGAGCGACATTGAGAAAGTCTTGATTCGCACCCAGGCCGCGGCTTGTACAATCATCGACAAAAAAGGCCATTTATACAATGCTGCGGATAGAGATCACTGCATGCAGTATATGTTAGCCGTTGTATTACTCAAGGGTCGCGTCATTGAAACAAGCGACTATCATGATGAATCACCATGGGCTTCTGATCCTCGAGTTGATGCCCTGCGGGAAAAGATGCACATTGTAGAAGACGAGCAATTCACCAGAGATTACCACGACCAAAAGGTACGCAGTGGCGCAAGCGGAGTTAAGATAATAACCAAGGACGGGGCCCAGTTAGAGGAAGTGGTTGTGGAATTTCCATTCGGCCACCCAAAGAGACCGGACACCCTACGTAAAGTAAAAGAAAAGTTCAGAAGAAACATGGGATTGATCTTCGAAGACAACAAGGCTGAGGAAGTACTAAAAGCCGTGGAAATTGATGACATGGCGGTGCACGAATTCATAGATTTGCTGAGCAAGGCTGAAAAATTCTAGGAAACGCAACGTCCTTGGTTCAAGAATCACAATCTGTAGTTTTTCGCAATACATTGCTTTTGATGGAAAATTAGTGGGTCAATAAACTTCGTTGTTCTCAATTTGCAGGCTGCGCTTGACACAGTCCGAAAAATAGACCAATGACCAAATACCTTCTTGCTCTCTCTCTGTTTGTATAGCCCGCACATCCAGTGATAATGAAACACTCTAAAATGCAAAGCCCTTTTGACGTATCTGAGGCCCGTAAATGTATAAGATCAACGGTGAAGGTAACATAGCGATGCAGAGGAAAGCTACCAGCATAGTTCCCCTTTAATAACAACTCAGTATTAGCATTGCTGCAGTTGGTACGCATAGGACGTACAGTAGTTGACGTACCAAGCGTATCCCAAATTCTTGTACAGCTGAACCCCGACGACTGAGAATATGCAAGAGACGACGCCCCTTGATAAGATAGTTGCTGCTAGCGCGCTTGCCGCAAAGCGGTCAAATGTGTCTGCCAGGTACGTTTGGATACAAACATATCCCATCAGCATTCCCACCGCAAATATTGCCGCTCCAAGTAATGGCACTATCCAGTGTGTTTGCTCCTTTGCCGACCATGCGAACATGATAAGTCCGAGGGGCACGATGAGCATGCCCAATTGTAAGAACGGCAACCGGAACTCAGATTGGGCCTCGTCCGATCCAGTCTTACGCCTCTTGCGAGCGGCCATATATGCATAGGACTTATTGAGATACTTTGCACAGATGAGAGTGCCTATGATAGATCCAGACCCGGCACCAAGACATGCAAGTCCAGTAGTGCCATTTTGCCAGCGGTACGAGAATAGACCATATACGGGCACAGGACCGAAAAGAAGGGGGATAGTAACGAGATGAAGGTAGAGAATACCATAGATACTAGTAGTAAGTGTTAGAACGAAGTCTGTCATGGGTGATATACTGCCGAAACGATACGCAGATGAAGGGACTTACAGTGACATGTAAAGACTCATGATAGTACAAATTGGAGAGAACAAAAGCATCCTAAGGGGTCGTGTAATGGATAGAGCAAATATCCTCTTTGGAGATTGTGTATCCAACTCGGCCTGATATGCGAGCCTACCGGTAGACTCGCGCATCTTCTTGGCCTTTTGACTTAGTATGAAAGGGCCATATGTTTCTTTCAAGAGGTAAAATGACGCCACCGCCGTTAGGCCAGGGGCAATGACCATCATCCACATTAGCCACCTCCAGCCACCTGTCCCGTAAACCATGAAGCCGCCGACCACGCCACCAAGGACTGGTCCGCTGGTAGGGCCGAAAGCGTATAATGCTTGCGCTTTGCCTCGGTCTTTGCGTTCGAACATATCAGCTACGCTACCACCACCGAGAGAAGGTCCCGCAGAACCGGCCATTCCTGACAGAAGTCGTAGAATAGAGAGTACAGTGATATTGGGTGCAAGGGCGCAGCCAATGTTGAGGATGGTAAACAGTACAAAGCATAAAACATATACAGCACGGCGCCCATAGAGTTCTGAACACGGTGCTAGATAGAGAGGGCCAAGACCCGTTCCCAGCACAAATAATGCAACTGGAAGGGTAGGTAGGTAGCCGCTCGCCAGCTTGAAGTCTTTCGCGATTTCAAGGTCCGCCACAGCGAGGATCGTTGAGGCCATCGGAGAAAGCGTTGCTTGAAAGCTGATCAGAAGGAGATTGGTCCACTTCTGGCCTTTGGCCCAGTTCAAAGGATTCTCGGCGTCATTGGGGCCCTCCCAGGACTACCATTATAGACTTTAGCATGGCTTGAGGAATTTTTCGACGATAAAGATTGGGGAGGTACTTGCCACAATTTGAATTTCACAGTCACCTTTCTGTTCACCTTGACCTTCAAAAAGCGGACGATTGGCCTCCTTCGAAATGCCAGATACTTCAAGATCGGTTACATTTGGGATGGAAGACAGACCATGTTTCGGCAAAGAACCCGAATTGGTGTGATCTCCCGATACCTTCATTCTGATATCTATGTTCTCATGCTTCGATGCCTCCGCGAATTAGGAATAAGCCAGACCCCAAAGATTAGGAAATGTTCTTGATCGCAGACCAGAATTGTCCTCATCATAGTAGCCAAGTCTTGTGCTTATCTCGTGTTACCGTATATAATACCATGATATGTGCGGTACTAACGAGTGGGTCCATAAACGTACGTTCGCTTCCGAAGCAAGCACGGATTTTCCGAGTAGGCACTTCAATTGCACAATTTCCAGCTAAGCCCACAAGAGCCTTGGAGCCACTCAAAGCCAAACAATACGTGTTGATGCATTGACAGGTCCCGGCGCTGATCCAGGTGGGTGTCATGCCCGTTCTGCCTCCTCCGGAGAGAATTGGGGGTAGCCTCTAGGTGTAAATAGAACACGGGACCGTTTTTGGTGTGGTTTGCCGGGACTTTCCGCCGCATATCTCTCACACCTTGAGGCAGCCTATAGAATACGACTAGTCGTTTCTGTTCCATGCGAGCGGACGAAGGTACACCAGGGGCGTCAAAAGCCTTTGCCGCTGAGCTACTAGAAGCGAGCGCCACCAAATTGGGAGGCCTCCATCGATATGTTTACATAGAATCACAACAATGCCCTTCAATGGGCTCTCCAAGCTTCTTGTGTAGTATGGCGGCTCAGAGGATCTCTGGGCGGCGGTGAGGGTGTTCTGGGAGGTATAGACTTGGTGGTAGTGGGTGTAATAGGTAGGATTTGGTACTGTAAGTAAAAATTAGCCTCGCTTATGGTAGCCTAGCGGCAAAAACTTTTGACGACCCCTAGTGGTGTGCAACACAAAGTATGCACAAAGAAACCTTGCCGTTCGGGGATTCGATGGTGTGGCACACAATGGTATGCAGCCAGGCTTTTGATCTTCCAAGATTGGACGGTAAACTTCGGAGATTTCGTATCCCAGGAGTAGCTTAGACTTTTGCCTCGCATGCGGCGGAGTATGATCAGCTCGCTGCTCCGTCGTGAGAGCTGTCACCCGCAGGCAACCAGGTTTGCCTTATTCCGTTCGGAGAATTCCTTGATGCTCCGAATCATGTGGCCGCAACATGAGTTTCGACTGGACTGCGGGGAAATCGAGACTGGAGGAAGATCAAGGGATTGGTCAGTGCCTCCAAATGTGGGTTCCTGGAAAATGAAGGTGTGGTCGTTGGGCCTTTGAAAATTATGATCTTCTCCACTCGTACTCCCAGTGCGCTGAAACATTATGCACTGTGCACATAGGATGCGACACTGGCAGCATGCGACTTCGCCCATCTCAGCTGCCTGCCTTGCCAGAGCCATTTATCAAGTTCCAAACAGGCCCATACCATGGGCTGAAAAGTGAGCTCTGTATTATATCGATCTGGCCATCATCGCTGGTATTCTGTTACGCGGAAATAGCGCAGCTTTCTCGGTCCTTTCACCTTCCATCAACGCATCGAGCCTTTCATAAGTGGTCCCTAAGGACATAGCCATAGTAGTATCTAATCATCAGTAACTCCTAGAAGGCTCTCTTTACATTAAAAGCGATCGACCATCGAGATGCTCGTGTCAGCACTGTTAGGTCAAGCCCCGATTACACACGACGACAAACTAGTGTATAAAGCTCTTCTCGAAATTTCGCCATCATCGATAAACCCTGACAAGAATTTCCCACTGGGAAAGCCGCCCCCTCCCAATGCCGTCTACCAGTCTCGCTCCCCTTCAATGATAATTGGAAGCTCCTTTGCTATTGCGCTTATCATTTTCATTACAAGCGCTCGCTTGGTCGTTCGAAAGTTCCACCTACACTCGTTCGGTCCTGACGATTGGATGATCATTCCTGCAGCTGTAAGCTTCATTCACTGTTAAAGTATAGGCAGAGCCTGATTCCTCAGCTTGCGTGTATAACATATATCGCTATCGATATTGCAACAGAACGGGAAGGGTGCCTAGGAAAGCACCTTTACGAATGCACATATCAAGAGCTGGATTGGTTTGTCAAGGTGAGTTAGCTTGCTGTTTGCCAGATTGGGCTCAGGATATGTCCCATTGCTGATGTGAGCTGCTATAGCTTGCACAAATCAATTTTCCAATCTTCTATCTCGCTGTCTTTACGGTCAAAATATCCATCACTTTGCAAAACCAAAGAATAACTGGAATAACTTCACGAAGCTGGAAGTACGCTCATTGGACATACCTGGCTATCCTCTTAACGCTCCTTCCAATCTGCGTATTCCTCAACGCGTTTCAGTGCTCGCCGGTTGCCGCAGGGTATTCGCTCAAAGCCCTTGGAGCTATGGCCCACCCGAGTCAGGTCAAATGTCTGAACAAGAATGCAATCAGTATTGCCACTAGGAGTCTTCATATCGTTACCGATTTTGCATTGCTCTGCATGCCCATTATCGTCATCGCTCGACTTCAGGTTCCGTTAAGCAAGAAATTGCGCCTTGGAATCGTCTTCTGCGTAGGAGGGATCTCCTGTGTCGCATCAGTCATGAGGAACGTTGTAATCCTACGTTCGAGTACAGACTATACATGTAAGTCCTCAGCCTCACACAGTCAAGCGATCCCACCCCACTAATATCGATGCCGTCCAGGGGACCTTTATAAAGTCTATGCCTGGGACGTCGTGGATATAGCCTTTGCGGCATTCGTAGCGTCTCTCCCAGCGCTGAACAGTATCCTGGATATTGCTTTTCGAAAGGGCAAGGAATATGCCCTGCGATCGAAACGCAGTGGTTCGTTTCTAATTTCGAGACTTCGCTTTTACGGAGCTCGCGGAAGAAGCTCGCGGGAAGGTGCTTCAGACGACTTTGGTCTCAGCTCGGGCGGGCGGAGGCAACGGAGGACCAGCCAGGAATCTAGGGATCCAATTATTACGGCGAAGGATGTTCGCCAGCACTTTGGTACTGAGATGGGCGATTATATCGGTAGGAAGATGGATGACGAGGCCTACGTTTTGACCACGAAGTAATCGACAACGTCAAATTCAGTGTTGGGCTCGGCTGCACAAGCAACACGTGCTCATGTAGGCAGGCACACTGCAAAGAAATACACAGTCAGTAGAGAATGTCCATTGTCTAAAAGCGGAGTCGATTACGAATACATTACATTACAAGTAGTAAAATTACTAGAGCCACTACTAAAATAGCGACGGACCAGCGGTCACCTCATGCTTTCAACATATGAATTCGTAGGTAGGCATGTTTTACCGGGCTTTTTTCAACGAGATGTCACGCCGTGTGAAAACAATGATGGTTAACATACCTTGCAAACTTGACTTGGAGAGGGGGGAATGATTGACAGTGCCGATCAAAAACGCGAGGCTGCGATGCAACTGTCTGGACATGTTAACCCTGCCTCTGTTCGCCTTCTTTACTCACTCATGCAATGCACATGCCGGCCCCCGTTTTCGACTTTTTCCTATGTAAGACTTTGGGTTTTAAAACCATGGTGTCCTTCTACATCTAGTGACTTACATGAAGCTTACGACAGTTGCCCCATTTGGCCCATGAGAGTTTCAGCCCCCTGGATCGAATCACTTGATACAGCGCAGCCCGCACCGTAATCTGTGACTTCACTTTATACTCCAATACGACAGCTAACATCTTCTGCTTGTATCATCACCGTCGAAGGAGCTCTGCAGCCAAAACTTGCAACGATGTCTACTACTCCACCATCTGCCCCTGGAGCCCACGTTGCTCGTTCGAAGACTTGGCCATGGTTCAAGTCATCCATCGGATTTCGTCTCACTCCTTCTGGTCGAAAGCTTTTCGAGGAGTACAGTGGACTTGCACCCTCTGAGATCGAGCCACATATTTTCGAGATAGTAAGGCCCCCCCCCATAACTCCCGTATTGATATCCAAGACTTACTGATTAATCTCGGTGCTATTCAGCGTGATTCCGCCTGGGAAGTCTTTCCCTGGCCTTGCATTGGGGAATTCTGGTTCGCCAGTTTCGGCCTCTCCCTTCACCCAAGCTATCCTAAAATCCTCGCTCGTCTCCAATCACCCCAACCCACCACTACCTTCTTGGATCTCGGTACATGTGTGGGCCAAGATCTCCGCAAACTGGTCTACGATGGCGTTCCTCTCGACAACATATACGGGTCCGACATCTTCCCGGACTACGAGCGTGTCGGCCACGCGCTTTTCCGCGACGAATCCACTTTCCAGGGCCGCTTCATCAGCGCCGATCTCTTCGACGAAGCCGCAGACGCTCCACTCGCCAAAACCAGAGGCACTTGGGACATCATCAACATCATAATGTTCTTGCACGTCTTCGACCGCAAGGACCAGGTCCGTTCCTGCCAGCGTATCCTGGGATTGCTTTCCGAGGCCCCCGGTAGCATGATCGTTGGTGCTCAAACCGCGACGACCAAGCCCGGGGAACATGTGTTGAAACCACCGTTTGTGGCCGAGGGAGAGCACAAGTCCATCTACAGACAGAGCCGTGAGACCTTTCGCACAATGTGGGAGGAGATTGGCCAGGATCTCGGGGTCAAGCTGGATATCTGGGCCGAGTATGAGGAAACAAAGGACGAGGGACAGAAAGGGGACGAGGAGAAATTCTTTACTGGGGACGAGCAGAGGCGTCTCTTCTTCGTGGTGGAGAGGCTATGAGCCAGCTGTGCCGATTGAACTTCACCCCCACAATACCAAAACAAGCGGTAGGTTTTTTCATATCCTAGTAGATACTACAGCTGTCTTATTCAAATGCTCTAAACCATATCATCAATTTCTTTCTTCCAAAGCCCCCGATTTCTACTTCCAATCCCCACACTCATACAGTCTATAAAAATATTTACCAAATAAAGGACCTAAGGTATCCCATTTCTAAGATGTAAAATGTTCCGGCCCATGCATAAATGTATCAAATTTATAAAATAATTTTAGAAGTTTTAAATTAATTTAATCTCTTTGTATTATTTGAGTTATTTGAGTCAAAATTTAATCTTAACAATTTCCTAAGTTAATTACTTAAATTTTTAAACTTTATAAACTTTATAAACTTAATATATATAGTTTTAAATCTTTTAAGTTACACACTTTGATCTTTAAACTTATTATAATTATTATAGTTATTTTTATTATTTTAATCGTTTTAATTAATATTATAACTTTGAATTATTTATTTATTTTATTTATAAAAAGCAATTCTATTGTTTAACGTTAGACGCAAAACTCTTGTACAAAGTTAAAATAACTAACTTGACATAAAATTAACGTCAACAACAAGTAGAATAGAAAGAAAGAATTTTAGAAGATAAAAGTAATTTTCTATCAAGCTTCTTTCTTTTCTTTTCGATAATAGAACAACTATTGCGAAGATTTTATTTAAACGATTTTTAACTAAAAGACTTAATAAGATTTTATAATAAAAGAAATACATTAAGAAACTAGACACAAAGATTAATTTAATATATCTTGACAATATAATTCTTAAAAGTTATTACATTTAATAAAGTTAAATTGTTTATCTTATACGTTAAATGTTCGCAATTAATCTTATTATTAAATGTATATTTTTATAGATGCGTCTTCTAAATATATTTTATTATTTTATTAAATTTATAGTATTTAAATGTTTAATTCTTATAGAATTTGCGTTTTTTATTAAGATAAAACAAACATTAAGTTGATTTGCAAATTAAGAGAAAATAATTTGTTATATTTTTTTCAAAATTCTTTACAAAATCTTCTAGAAAATTTATTAATTTCTTTAATTTAAAAGTAGATTTTAATTTATTTTAATGTTAACTTTCTTATTAATAATATAATGCTATTTTAACTTTAATAATTTTAATACTTTAAATATATTTTTCTTACAATCTATTAAATTAATTACAAATTCGCAAATTAATAGAATTATAACATCTTGTTTCAAGATTTTATATTTAAGAGATTTTGTTAATTTGTCGTCTTTAATAAACGTTAAAATAATAATATTAACAAACTAAGTTTCGAACGTATTTATATTAATGTTTCTAAAATGTCGCTTTCAAACTTTGTTAATTATTTTACTTTAATAATTTGTTTTTTTATAATACAAAACAACATTAACATCTTTCTTCTTCTTTATTTATAGATTTTCTTATAAAATATGTTTTACAAATTTATACTTAACTCTAATTTTAACAATAAATCTTTTGCTCTTATTATTAAGATAAATTACTTATTTGCTATTAATAAATTTCTTCGAAAGTTTATTAAATAATTTAATTAAAACGTTAAAGTTAACAATTAATATTATTAGTTTAATTAACTTTTGTACAACTTTGTTAAAAGAATAATCTAAGAAAATAATTAATATATTAAATCGAATCTTTTAATTAAGATAGTAACGAACGACGTTTAATTAATAATCGAAGATTTAATTTTTTACAAAAGAAAACATCTTATTTGTGTTAATTATTTAACATTAACATTAATAACTACATATAAAAATAAAAGAAAAAGATAAATAAGAAGAAAATAACTTATTATTAACAACATTAACTAAGTTATATCAAATAACATACTAAATAAAGAAATTCTTTAGACTTAATTTTAAGTTAAGTTATTTTAAGTAACAAAATTATATACTAGAACGCAAAGATTTTGTCTTCGATATATAATACTTATTTGCGACGCGCTTAGACTTACGAAAAATCTATTAATTTAAAATATTAATTTTAATTTTTAGCGTAAAAGACTTCTTAACAAATAATAGTTTAACTCGAAATATATAATTGACATCTTTTGTTAACTTAATTACAAAAACGTTGTTATAAAATATTATAAAAAAACAAATTTTTCTCTCTTTTAATAACAAATGTTTTTCTAGTAAATAAAAGATTATTATAATATATTAAATATAAATAATTGTATTATTTACTTTCGAAAGCAATTATTTTTTCTCTTAATATAAATAAACGTAATTTTAACGAAAAAAATATTAAACTTTTCTAAAATTAAATTAAGAACAATAATAAAAATAATATATCTTTAAAGCAAAGATCTAGTTTTCTCAAAATTCGCATTAAAATTATTGTTAATATTATTATTGTTTTTGCTATTATAATTTATGTTATTATTGTTATTGTTATCGCTATTAACGTTCGAATACAAATTAACAAAAGTTGTTTGCTCTTTATTCTAATTATTGTTTATCGCAATATTTTTGTTTAAATCGTTAGTCTTTTAATTATTGTTGCTAGCATTAAAGTCGTTATAAATCTTAACGCATTTATTAAACTTAATTGCGTATTTATTGTTTTTAAACTTAGTTTTATGTTAAATATTAAAATTAATTTGCAATTAAAGTATGCAATTATAAACAAACTTATAAGAACTTAATTTTATTATTATTTATTTAAAAAGATCGAATTTTTATAAATTTAATAGTAAAAAAATATATAATGTAAATTATTAACGTTTATAATTGTTTTTCTCTTCGAAAGTCTACGAAGCTTGTATTTGTTTACGAGCGTTTTCTTATATTGTTAACAACTAAAGATTAACTTAAACTTGCTTTATATCTTAAGTTAAAATATTGTTACTTACGTTAATTACATCTCTTCTAATACTATTATTTAACAAATAATCGATTTAATAAAAGATATATATATTTAATATTTGTTAATAATTATTAATATTTTCGTTAACTTTTATTCTCGAATAGTAATCTAACATTTATTGCAAAAATATTTTCAAATTCTTGACTTATGCGTTTAAGAAAAAGCTTTTAAAGTTTTATTTAATTTCTTGACAAAATTTGATCGCAAATCAATTAGATTTAGAACTTTACTTCAATTAAGAATACAATAAACAACTAATTTGTTTTATTTCTTTAAGAGTAATTTCTTGCTTTGCTTTGTATTATTAGCGTGCTTCAATTTTGTTTAATCTTTTGTTATTAACTTTTAACAAAGATTCTAATAGTAACTTGACAACTACTTGTTAGCGTTTTGACGTACGCGCGTAGCTTTGTTAACGAGCATAATTCTTAGCTACTATTATAAAGGACGAGCATAACATTGCGATCAAGAGTAAAGAATAAAAGAGACTCTAAACTATAAGAGTTTAACAATATAAGAATCAATAATAGTATTTAAGATATATAACAAAAATATAGTTCTACTTTATTAGTAGAACGAAATAAAGAGCAAGAAGAACATTATCGAAGAATGTTATATTAATATTTATGTTAATTGTCTACATTAAAATTCTTCGAAGAAGTTAAGTTATAGATGAAGCATAATCCTAAATAGTAGATCTTGAACTCTTAGATTCTTGTTTCGTCGTTGTGATCGCTTGATTTCTATCTTCTTAGTTCTTAATGTTCTAGCAACATAAAACGACTTTAACATCTATTAAATCTAGACGCTAGAACATTAAAAGATAGATATTAACTATAATTTTACAATTAATATTTAGATAAAATCTTAATTGTTTTTTTTTCTTAAAATAGATACTTTTAACTATTGTATATTTGTAATATATATTTTAGCAATTTTCTTGCTATACTAAATAGTCTAAAACTTTTAAAAAAATTGTAATTTTCTTTATTTATTTTGACTTTATAACTTGATTAATTTTTATTAATATTTATTAAATTAAACTTTATTAAATTGTTTTTTTGCGAAGATGCAAACTTGCTACTTATAATTAAATTTCGAATTAATCTTTTATTTATTATCGAACATTATTAATGCGTAAATTAAATATAAATTGCATAATTATATTGCGCAAATCTAAGTACTTATATATTTTAATTTACTTATAGATTGTATTACTTTAATTAAAATATTTTTAAAACAATATTATAAATAACTATTTTTACTATATTAAAGACTAGTTTCTCGTAATATTGCTAAATAGCTATCGATAATAATTTTGTTTTTTTGTTTATTTTTTTATTTCTTGCAAGTAATAAGTTTTTATTTACAATTATTAAATTGTAAGTATTAAGCTTCTTTTAAGTAGAATACTCTTTTCTCTTTACAAAAGTTTTAGTTATAAAATTATTTATTGTACTAAAATTAATTATTGTTATAAATTAACAATTGTTAATCTTAATTAATATAATAAAACATTGTATATATATTGTTAAGTTTAATTGCTATTGTTAAACTAATATATTATATTTCTCTAATATACTTTTTATTAAAAAGATTAAAGTTTATTTTATTTTTATATTGTAATTTCTATTTTAAATATCTATTTGCGCTAAGCTTCTTTTTGTTGTTAAATTGTTAACTTTAACTTTTTAAAAAATCAATTAATTTCTTACTTCTTTTTAGATAAATTTAATATAAGTTGTTGTAACAAACTATTTAATTAAGATTTGCATATATTGTAAAGTCTAGTTGTTCTATTATAATATTAAGTATATTTTTTTTTGTAATAATATTGTTTTCTGGCTTTTTGTTTAAGTCGATAATTAAATTATAAAATTCAATAGTTTTCTAAAGTATCTAATTAATTTCTTGCGTAAATGCAAGTATTTTGTGTAATAATATTTTATTTAGAACTTTTTATAATTAATTTAGATTCTTTATTAAATAGTAATTGTTATTCGATTTAATTTTAAAAATATTTGTCTTTGTATTAATTTGCTCTTTAATATTGTTTTAATCATTAAATATTTCTTTTAATATAATATTAATTTGTCGACAATTTTTTAAGTTTTGTAATTAATAATCTCTTAAAAAGTAATTCGATTTGCTATATAAATAGCACGTTTTTTAAGATTTATTATCTTGCTTTCTTCTAAAATTCTTTTTTTTATATTATTAAATAAAATTTAATTTTATAAATGCAAGCTTACAATAGTCTAGATTATTGTATTTTTAATTAAAACAAAATTCTTTCTAATAATATTTAATTATTAATTTAAAAAAGATTTTTGCTTATTTATAATATTAATTGTATTGCTTTTTTATAGTTCTTTTATATAATTTGTTGTTAAAATTGATAATTACTTTGATAAAATTAAATATGTCGTTAATAAATTTGCTATTACGCATAATTTTGTTCTTAAGATTGTTTTTAAAATCTTATCGAAACATTATTATAAATATAATATTTTTTTATTTAATAAAATTAATATATTTTGAAAATTTTATTGCGTAATTTGTTGTAAAGATTTGTTAAATTAAATATTAAATTACTTTTTTTGCAATTTGTTTTTTATTAAATATTTCAAAGATTTTTCGAAGCTTTTTTTTAAAATTATCGAAATCTGTAAATATTGCACTATTTTAATTTAAATTAATATTAAACTCTTTCTTTAAAAAATATTAATACAAAAATTGTTTTTTTCTTTGCTAAAATAAGATAAAAGTTAAAATAAATATTTACTTATATAAGTTAATTCTTTAGATCGATTCGATCTTTATAATAGATATCAAGCTTATTAATTTTTATTTTGTCGTCTTTATTAACAAAGAATTGACGTAATATTGTTAAACTAATATTTAAGATAAAGACGCGTTAATCTAATATAAATATTTTAAAATTTTCAAAGTATTACGCTAATACTTTCGCAAAAAATATTAAAATAAGTTATGTTATTAAAAAGATTTATAAATATCTTTAAATAATATAAGCAATTATTTAATAACAAGAGTTGCAACTATAAACAATCTTATATTTAATAAATTTTTATAAATAATTTAATAAATTAAAATAATAATAAGTAAAGACTTAAAATAAGTTAAACACAATTTATAAAAAAACTGTATTCGAAATCTACATATATTAATAAAATTTCTTTATATTTAGAATGTTTAATATATTTGAAATTTAAGTTTATTAAGTTTTTTAAATATTTGTTTAATATATTTAGTTATTAAAATTATTAAATATATTAAACTTGTATATACTTATATTTTGTATTACAAAATTCTAGAAACTTCTTATATTAATTTAATTCTAAATAGAGTTGTAACATAAATTAAGAATTATATATTGTATTGTATTAATTCTAGTTAATAAAATTATTAATATAATACTTTGTATATTCTTAATTTGTTAATATAAAATATAAATTGCAAATAATATATAATATATTATAGAAACCTTAAAATTACAAATATTTAAAATTCTTACTTATATTTTTTGAATAATTTATTACTTTATATATTTTATATATTTTGTAAATAATTTTTTGTTAATTTAGCACTTTAATTTAACAAACATTTCTATATATTTTTGTAATTATTTATTATACTTTAATTTTTTATAATCGAACATAAAGATAATAAGTTGTATATTTCTTATATATTTCTTATTATTTATTGTTAATTTGTTGTTTCGATATTTTTTGTTTAACTTTTTATTTTGCATCTATATATAATTTCTTTGTTAATTGCTTCTATTGCATTAATAAGAGACGCATTAAATTATATTTTTTTATAATTAATCTAAATTAATATAATTTTTCTTGCTTTGTTTTTAATATATTAAAGATTTATAAATTTTAACAAAGTATTTCTTTGCTTAAAACAAATTTTGTTTTTAAGTATTTAATTTAAAAACTATTTTTATAATTTAATAATATACTTTTGCTTGTAAATATAATTAATATTTTTTCTTAATCTTTACAATTAAAGTTAGCTTTACTAATATTATTTTTAATCGAATTTAACTTTATTTAATTGTACAAGTTTTAATTGTTATAATAATGTATTGTTTATATCTTGTTTATAGATATAAAAATTAAAACAATAATTGATTTTATTAATACTTGATTTTGCATATTTTATTATTAATTTCTTGTATATATTTTTGTATAAATATATATATTGTTTGTCGTTCTAATTTAAATAGACGCGTATATTAGATTTTCTTAAAAGAATTTATATTTTAGTAGAAAGCATATTATATCTTTTACATTTCGATAGTATATAATATACTTAATAATAACAAAACTATTTATTGTACTTTTAACAATAAAGTTCTTGCTTATTTAATTGTTATTTTAAATCTTATATAATATACAATATATTTGCGTATATTATTCTTAGTGTAATTGTTAAGTTAAATCGAATATTTTTTTCTTAATTCGATTTACTCTCTCGAGTTTTGTAGAATTAAGTTAGAGTTAAAACATAAACTCGATTTTAAAATTAAATTTTGTCAAGTTAATGTCAAGAATTTAAGCTAACTTTGTTGCGTTAGTATTTGCTTATCTTATCTTATTTTATCTACGCGCTAATTCGATTTAATTAGCGTAGAATCTACGCTAATCGCATATAGTTAACGTAAACTCTTGCAATAATTTAATTAAATTAGCGCATTACGTAACGTTACGTAATCGAGTAAAACAAATTAAGCGTTTGACGCGTTCTATACGTTTGACTTAGTCGATTAAGCTAGAATTTTTGCTCGATCTCAAAATTAAAATTGAGCGAGTTAACTTGTTTAAATTGAAACTTAATCTATCGATTACGCTAATTATTCTTTAATATTATAATAATTGTATTGCTTGCATACGTACTTAAAATTTGTATTTTAAAAAAAAATTATTAATAGCATTTTTTGTAATTTTGTAATTTATTAATTATTGCGCAAACTTCTAGTTTATAATATTTCGAAAAAACTTATATATTATATAAGAAACTTTAAGATATATTGTTATACTTTCTTCGAATTAACAAAAACAATTATTTTTCTTAGTTATAGACTTGTTAAATTCTTTAACTCTTTTCTCTTTATTATACTTCTTTATTATTAAAGAAAAAACAATAAATTGCAAATTTATTGCAAAATTGCTTTTTATTAAATTACTAAATATCTTAAAAGTCTAATTTTAATTAATAATATTGTTTTGTTATAAAATTGCAAGATAGTAAATTATAATCTTTGTAAATGCTAGATAAAGAATGATAGCTAAATAGACAAAGCAACTAGGCAAGGCAACTAAGCAAGATAAAAAGGCACGCAAGTGAACAAGGCAAACATCTATAATAATTGTAAAGATAATTCTCTAAGAACTAAGTTAACAATCAAGTTATACTTGATTATTTAAGAGCAAACGTTATTAATAGACGTCAAACGCTCTTTTGCTATTTGGCAAAAGCATTAGACATAAATCTCGTAACACATGTTCTTCTTAAAAGAAAAAGCATTGACGCTCTTGTTATGTTGCAAACTTAAACGTCATCTAATTTCTAAACTCAATTATTATTTTGTCTAGATTCTAATAACTTAATCAATCGTAATAAATTCGTCGTTCTTGTTCGTTTGCGCGTCATGTTACTAAATGATCTTAAATTAATTTTTTTTGATGTCTAGTTTATCATAGAACTTTTCGTCGCATTAGTGATAAACATTTTTTCTCGCATTTAAGTACGTTTTGTTTAGTTTAATTTTTACAAAGTTGTTCTAAAAACTATCTTTAAACAATTCGATAATTTTGACAATTTAAGTTAATTTAATAGCGAATTCGACAATGTTTTTAAAAAAAGCATAGATATTAATCACAATAATGAGATCAACATTAAGAATAACGTTGTAGCTATTCTATATAATTTAAAAGCGTATTGTTGTCTCGTTTAAATTATTTGTTATTTTGTTTAACATTTGTTTAACAATTATCGCAAATTAAGTTGTTTAACAATTAGTAACTAAGACATTCGTAAATCTAGAAACTATTTTTTTGCAAATTGATTTATTTTTTAAAAATAATATTTAACGCACAATTAAGTTCGTCTTAATTGTTTCGAGCTTCTTCGTATATCGTTTTAGCAACTTTAAATCTTACGAAACAAAAAATAAAACAAAATTAAAAAAGACATTTTTGTCGATTAAGATTTTTAAAGTTGATTTGTTTATTTTTATCGTTAAAGCTAGATGTTTGCGAGACGACGTCATTGTTTCAAATAAAACTTGATTAACGTTTATTTTTCGCGTTTTTCGCGATTTAATTAAAGCTACGTTTTAACGTTTAATTGCTTAACAAACTTTAATTAACACAATCTTTTTATTAATGTCGATCGTTTTAAAATTTTTCTTATAGTATAAACTCGAAAATTAATCGTTAAACATAACGAGATTTAAAGCAAACTTGTAAATTTTATAATTTGCAAAAATTTAATCTTTCTTTAAGAACAACGATTTATTAAAACGTATTAATGTGTTGTAAAACATAATGCTATATATAAAATCGTTTATTTTGATCATTTTATATTTTTTTTACGAATCGATAATTTAGATAATTTAAATATTAATATTATTTTGCAAAATGTATTTTTTTTAAAAACATTAACAATGTTTATAGACACAAAGATTAATTTTAAAAATTTACGTAACATGCGAATATTGTTGTTTTTATTAAAAGTTGCGAATTATAAAGCGAAGCAATCTTGTGTTATAATGTTGACGCGAACGACACAACTTATATCGTAATTAATAAGATACGTATAACTTGTTAAATAAATAAAATAATTGTTAATTTTTATCTTTTCTTTAAATTAAAATAGAGCGACATCGTTTTCAATTATTTTTGCGTTAAAGATTTCGAAACTAAAAACTAAATAAATAAGAAATACGTCATTGTCTTTACGAAGCATAAATATAATAAAATAATTATTAAATATAAACATCTTGCGAATAAGTTGTTCGACGTTTATTATAATATGCTTTTAAAGAAAATTATCTTTAAATTTAATATTTATTTAATTTAGTTTATTGTTATTTAATGTAATCTAATTATTATTATCTTGTTAATTTAGCGTTTTCGCAAGATTGTTTTTGATTATCTAATTCGCAACTTTGCGTTCGCGAGCTTTTGCGACATTTTAATTAAAATAAGAGTTTTTATTTTTTTTATTAAAAGTTATGTTAATTGCTTGTTAAATAATAACAATAAGTAAACGATTTTGCAATACAATAACAATAATAAAAATGTTATTATTAATAAAATAAAAATAGTAGTTAATAATAGTGAGCAAAAATACGTGGTAACAAAATTAAAGATAATAAGCTTTAATAATGTTGTTAATATTAATATTAATTATATTAATGTTTTAATAAATCGCATTTTATAACTAAAACTTATAAAGTGTTTGCTATAAATAACTAATAAATTATAATTGTTTAACGTTACGTTTAAGCAAATAGTTTATCGTTATTAATTTTTCAACGTTAATAACAATAACATTAAAATAATGTTTTAACATCGTTATCTTTTTTGCTATTTATAGTAGCTTTAATTTTGAACAATCTATTTTTTTTTAGATATGAGCGCATTTTTTGTTGTCTTAGACGATTAATCGCATTTCTTTAACAATAATATAAGAACAATGATATTTACTAAAAATGTTAAGACAATTACTTCAAATATTGTAATAATTGCTTTAAAACGTTTTATAATGAAGAAAATAAACATTTCGTACTTTGTTTTGTAATTATTAACAAAATTCGCAAAATTATTTAGCAAATTTTTGTTATATTATCGATTTTATTTAACATCGTAATTTTTTTATTAAATAAAATACTTTAAGATAAAACGATTTCGCTTATATTAACGAATGCGATGTTTGATAAAAGTCTTAATTTTATAAAAATGTTATTTAATATTTAACTTAACGACAATCTTTAAATAATTTAACTTTAAACGATTATATATATCTTTATCGTTTAACGCTAATTTAAAATAACTAATAAATATAATTAGATAAATTTTTTAATTTGTTGAAAAATTTAATTTGTACGTTAAATTGCTTTTTTGTTTAAAAATCTTAAAAAACTTAATACGTTAAATTAACAATTTAAACGATTTAACGAATAACAAGAAATAACTCTTGTAAAGACGAAAATACATTATATTATTTATTAAAAGTTTAATAAATTTATAATGTTTGTCGTATATTGTTTTAATTATTATATTAATTTACGCAATTGTTGCTTTTATTTTAAAAACATTAATGATCTTCTTTTGTAATTAATTTGTATAAAAATTGTTAAATTTAAGAAAAAATAAAAAATTATGCGTCTTGAAATTTATAATTATTTTATTTAATAACAATTTAATAAAGATATTAAGCAAATTATTAAAACGAATGCGAAATGCGAACAAAAAAAACATCTAATTTAGATTAGAATTGCTAGTTGCTATATATCGCAAAGCTATTTTAATTATCTAGTTTATTTATTTACTTTGTTCGTCTATTTGTAAATAATATATTGTTAAGATTAAAAACTAAATTTCTAGTTTTTAAAACATAATTGTTTAGAGTTTCAATATAAATTTGCGATCTTTATTGTGTACAAACGCTCTTAAGACTTTTTAGTTAACAAGATTGTTAAAAAGAACACTTATTTACTTCGTTATAATGTAAGTCGTTTTATCGTTTAAAACAATTATTTTTTTAAAAAATTTACAAATTGTCGTTAAAACAACATTGAAGTTCTAATATAATAACAAGTTTAAAACGAAATTAATGCACACAATATAAAAAGACACAAAAAAATTAAAAATTAAATTAAAAATTTTATACAATTGATGTTGTTTAATTTAATAAAAATTGCATTTTTAACAATAAGCAATGTATTAATGCAATTAAGAGACAAGTTTACGAAAATAAAAATTAATAATTATTGTTTCGTAAATGCGAGTAAAGTTAATATAACTATTTATGTTGTACGTCTAATAAAAGATTTTTGTCTTAAACTTCTTAAATAAAGATAATTTTTTGCGATTTACATAATTTATAAAGTAAAATAAATCGTCTTTTTTGAAAAATTAAATGTTAAAAAACATAAATAACTTTTAAATTGTCGTTAAAATTTTTATTTATTTAATGAATTTAACGTATATTTTAAGAATTTTTTTTAAAGATTTTATTTATTTAAATAAAATATAAGTGAAATAAGATCGTCTTATTAATTGTATTTTGATCAATTAAATTTAATTTCTTTTTAAAAGTTTATCGCATTAATTTAGTTATAATCTTTACGTTCGTTATAAAGTTATTTATTTTACTTAAGATTAATAATTTATTTTTGTTATATTTATTTTCAAATGCGAGAAATTTAAACAATGCATTCGAAATTGTATGTAATCTTTTTATACAACGACGTACGTTTAATAAAAATTGTGAAAAATATTGCGAAATACGTACGAAACGAAGATTAAGTTTGTTAATTAATAAAAAAGACAACGTAATTTGTTTAACAATGCTTGTTGTAATCAAGTAATTAATATAAATTATAATAAATTTTTTAATCGTTTTTACTAAATGTTTGATCTTTTATATTGTTTATACGAAACAAGTTACTTTTATTTTAGTTAATTAATAATTTATTTTAACGAAGTTTAAAGTTTTAAACAAAAACAAAATATATTAAATATTGTCTTATTTAAAGTTGTCGCTAATTAAATCGTCTTTAACATAATATATTTTAATATTAAATTCGCATTTTTTAAAAACGTCTAAGTCTATATATAATTGACAATTATTATTAAAATGAATTAAGAAGTTTAAAGCTATTAAGAATCGCTATAATTAATAAAAGAATTAAAAAAAAGTAAACAAATGTTTAATATATGTGTTTTTTAAATACGTTTTTCGCTTTTGTTTGTTAACAATAAAGAAGCTTTTTAAAAGACAAGTTTTTTTTTGTTGTAAAACGTTAATTCGCTAGGCGTATTAAAAGATTTTATCTCTTTAATAATTAACGAGATCAAAATAAATCTTAAGAGTCTTTAAATTTTTAAAAAATTTAATTGTCTTAATAACGACAGTACGTTTTTTAATAATAAACAAGTCAAAAATCTTCATTTTTTACTTTAACAAAATAATGCTAAAATAATTAAAATAGATTTTTTTAAAATTAAGCGTAACGTTTAATAAGACTAATTTGTCAAACAACTAAATAAAATAAGTTAAATGTGTGTTAAACAATTAGAAGAAAACAACAATATTATTAATATAAATACAATAAAAGTTTCTAAATTAACGAAGTTCTTTGTTTATTATTCGTTAAACGTAAACGAACGAATTTTTGAATTTTATAATAACAACATTAAGTTGTTTCTTGTTTTAATAAATAATGAAGAAAAACTTATGTTTGTCTTTAAACGCAATTAAGAATTGCAAAAAAAAGTTAATTTATTTATTAAATTTATGTGCTCACAATTACGAATTTAAACTATAATATTTGTTTAAACAAATATCGAATATTTATTTTTATTTAGTTCGTAAATATTAGTTATTACTTAATGCTTTCAAGTTTCATTTAATAAGATTTATTAAATTACAAAGACAGAAAAATTAAACGACGAAAATTTAATTAATTACATTATTTTGCTTTAAACATGCAATTTGTTAAATTCTTCATTAATTATTTTGCGATCGCATTTTTTTAAAAAATAAATTTTGTATTTTATTTTCGAAGTTAATGTAGAATTTTAGTCGCTATTTAATAAAATTAACATTTAATTTTTCTTAACAAAATTAATCGTTTTGTTAATATTTTTTCACAAAATATATAATCGTATAACAAAACGCTAAAGCGCAATAATTTTAATTAAATTGTCGTAAATATAAACGTCATTAATTAGATTCGTTTAATAATTATTATTAAATATATTAATCTTAATATCTTCTTTAGTTGTTTAACTTTCTTCGTTAAAGTTAATTTAAAAACAATTTTGCTTTTTAAACTTTAGCAAACATCTTAACGTTGCGTGTTGCAAAATGCGAAAAAACACAAAACGATCGTTACAAATATATACGAAAAGTATTTCTTTATTTGCGACATAAAAGTAAGCGTTAAACAAAATCAATTTAAAGAAATAATCTTTATTAGATAAGATTTCGTCTTATACTATTATTAAAGCTTCGAAAACAAAATAAACAATAATTATAAAACTTCTTTCGATCTTAATAATTTGTTTCACTTAAATGTCGTTTTTTAACTTTATCTTTAATTTTGTTACTAAATTTCAATAACTTTTAATAATTAGTTTTCGTCTATTTGCGTCAACGATTATACTTTTGAAATTAATGATATTTATCTTAAGTAATAGCTTTGCTTTTAGATTTTTTACGACGTAAACTTTTTAATAAAAGTGAACAATAATTATTTTGTCGTTTATTTTATTTTAAAGATACATTAAGAATTAAAAATAATTGTTAATTAAATGTTTGTTGTTTTTAATGTTGCGCACAAATACAACAACGCTAAATTGTCTTATAAAATGCTTTAGTTTTAAATTACTAAAAAACTTATTATTAATTAATAACATAATGTATTCGTTGTCGACGCAAATAGCACACAAAATGTCTTTTTATAAAAATGTTATTTAATATATTATATAATGTTAACGTTTAAAAGTTAATTCATTTTAACGCAATAATAAAGCGTCTAACTTAATTAACTTTAAGTTCGTAAAATTTATCTTAATAAAAACAAGATTAACATAAAATATCTTAATGAATTTTTAATAATACATCTTGTTATGTTTGTTTTTAATGTACTAAAAAAGCTTGTTTTTTAATAAAAAAATTAAAACACAACTTTTGCACTTAAAGAATTAAGAAAAAAACATTAACGTTAACTTAATATACATTGCATTCGTTTAACAAATTGCTTTTTATAACGAGTCAATTATATAAATAACTACTAATGCTTTTTTCTTAATATAATATGTCTTTTTTAATTAATTATTAACGACATAATATATTGTTATATTTGCACAAAAATCGTTGTAATAATTTGTGAAATTTTTGAAAAACATAAAGTAATAAATAAATTTTATATATTTTGTAGAATTCGCATAGTATATTATTACGACAAAAACTTAATAAATTGCTATTTGTTTATAATTGTTTTAATAATTATTGCGATAATCTTCGCAATATTTATTTTAATAACTATTTTAATTTTGTTATGCGTTGTTTTATTTGTTTTTCGTTTTTTAATTTTAATAATAAGAGTTTTTGTTTTAATTATTTGTGAAAGAATTTATCGTCGTTGTAATTGCGAGTTTTGCGAGAGACTTTAATGTTTAAAACTATATTAACGTCTATTGCATTAATTGATAAAAATGTTCGTTAAAATTTTGCAAATTTTGCATAAACTATTTAAATTATTTATAATCTGCGAATTATTGTTAAAAAGAATATGCGTAATTAAATTGTTTATAAAAAAGCAACCAAAAAAATAAATTAAGCGAAATATATATGATGCAAGCTAATAAACAATTTGTTCTTTTAATTGTTTATTTAATCGATTCGAATTTTGCTAGTTAAAGCGATAAATAAGCATTGTTTTTTATATTTCGCATTTAATGTTAAGTTTTTTAATAAAATTCTAAGATAATGTGTGAGCGATAAGTATGCTAACAATAGAACGTAGTTTTATCTTAAACTAATTTTATGTTTAAATTAATTATTTTTAGATTTCTTCAATGCTTATTAATTGCGCATAAAGAATAATGTTTTGCAAATATTTTATAATTTTTTGTTCGTTTTTAATATCTTTAATAATAAAGATTTCTAACGTTAACTTGTTAAGCGTTTTGTTAATTTTTATCTTAAAACAATTTTGCAATTTATTAATAAAATTAAAAAAAAATTAACTTTAAAACGTTTAACGTTTAAAGTTGTTTATTTTTTTGAGATATTATGTCATAACAAAGTTACAAAAACAAAAAGAGAAATTGTTTTAAATAACGATTTCGTTAACAACGTATACGTAATCATTTATACGTTCGATAAAAATAAAGATTTCTCTATATATCGTTTTTTTATAAGCAAAAATAATATTGTTTAACTTATAGTTGTTTGAAGCGTCTAAATAAAAGAAATTTAAATTAAGCGTCTTAAATTAATTAAAAAATATATTTATATTTTTTTATAAAAATTTATTAAAGTATTTAGAGATACGACAAAAATTAATTTATTTATTTCGAGATAAATGCTATGTTTATTTTACAAAAAAGCGTTGATTTTTTTACGTAACATAGTTCGCAACTAGTTTAAATTAAAAATTGTAAAAAATAAGATTTTCTTAAAAGTTACGAAATTAAGTTGCGAAATTAAAGTTTATTTTAAGATCGCTAAATTAATTTAAGCGTTAAAAAATTATTAAACAAGTCTTTGCTATTATTGCGAATCTATATTATTAAACGTAGTTATGCTTAATTAAGTTAGCGAAAAGTAAATAGATTAGACATTTAATTGCGAGACATTAAGTTTAGCATCTTGTTATTAATTGTACTAAGCATATTGTTTAACGTTAAATAGATTAAAAAACTATAAATTGTACAATTGCGCAACAAAGTTAAATTAATCAAATTGTTATTAATTACTTTGCAAGAAATTGTTATAGCGTAAATTTATCATTTTAAATTTATTGTTTATTTCGAAATTCGCTCAATTAATTTCAAGTTAACAACAACGATTTATGCTATTTTTTTTAAAAGAGAAAGCTCGCTTTTGACGATGTAGATTGTTAACGTTCGCTAATGTGTCTTTGCCCAATTTATCGTCGTTTAATTCGTTAATTTTATCGTTTCTTAGTTTGTTAAAAGAGTTAATCATTGATTATTTAATTAAGAACGTAAATAACGTAGAAAATGCAAGTAAAAAAACGAAACTCGAGATGTTTAAAAACGCAAATTTATTTTGTTAAGCAATAAAAACTTCGTTAAAATGCTTTAAAACAACGATTAAACTAAAAAATTCTAAATTTAGAATATTATTAAAATAAACGTTGAAATTCTTTTGCTCAAATTGCTTGTTTTAATGTTTAAATAATTGTTTTGCTAACAACTTTAATAATGTTTTTAAAATGATGTTGTTTAATGTAGAAGACAATGATGTTTTTAAAATAACGACGTCAATTATAACAAAATATGATGTCTCTAAAATCTAATAATTAAGAACAATAATTAATAATATCTTTGTTAAAGACTAGTTGTAAGCTATAACAAATAATAATTTCTTCGTCGAAACTTCGTTGTTAATTGTGTTAAGTAAAGTTGTTTATTGCGTTTTTTCGAATTTATTAATTGTTCGTTTAAGCAAAATCTTGTCGATTGCTTATTTAATTGATCAAATTCGTTTTTTTTAACTAAATTAAACAAATTAAGTAAAACGACAAGTTTTACTTGTTAATTTAAATAAAAACAAACGAGATAAAAGTTTAAAGAACTTCTTGATTTTTAATTTAATTAACTTACTAATGCAAGAAATATACTAATGTTCAATAGTACAAAACTACAAAATTTGATAAGTAAGAGCAAAAAGAACGAGATTAATTAATTTAATTAAAAAAGACATCTTAATACGATTAAATAAACATTTGTGAAAAATAAATTTGCTAATTTTGATACAATGACTCAATGTTTAGTTATTGCGAAAAATAGACGAATGTTAACTCTAATGCAATGATTTCATGCCTAATAATTATTAAAGATAGACAAATGTTAACTCTAGTGCAATGATTCAATGCTTAGTGATTGCGAAACGCAAACGAATATTAACTCTAATATAATAATCTAGTGTCTAGTAGTAAATGCGAGACTAAATAGAAAAATGAGCGATCAATGTCGTTCGTTTAAATTAAATGAACGATTGACTCGAATTGTACGTTGAAGCTATTATTTGCTAGGCAAAGAATAACAACTAGATAGACAAAGCAACTAGATAGAACAATTAAGCAAGATAAAAAGACACGCAAGTAAACAAGACAAACATCTATAATAATTGTAAAGATAAATTCTCTAAGAACTAAGTTAACAATCAAGTTATACTTGATTATTTAAGAGCAAACGTTATCGATAGACGTTAAACGCTCTCTTGCCATTTAACAAGAGCATTAGACACAAATCTCGTAACAATAAAATACGCATTAAAATAATTCTTTTAATTCTAATTTAGCTCGAAAGATTATAGAGTTTTATTATATATTATTTTATTTAATAATTTTAATATTTTAGTCTTTGTTGCAATTTATCTAAGTTTAAAAAGACTATTGTATATAGATTAATCGTTGGGTCAAGTTTTAATATTAACATTCTAGTTTAATCTAAATACTCGATATCAATCTCTTAACTTAACTCGAAATCGATCTTGAATCAACGATTTCTTAACTTGACTCAATCGACTCGCCAAGCAATCGAAAATGACGTTAAAATGCCAAGATTTTCTATTTTTAAAAAAATTCGCATTATTTAAATTACTAAAAATAGTTTAAAAATAATAACGCACAAATAACATACAAATGCATTATCTAAATGCATTACTATATAATATTATAAACAAATTAATTAAATTAATTAACTTAATTAAGTTAATTAATGCACTTTTTTAAAAATAATCTAAATTTTTCGAGTCTTGGCGAGTCGAGCCAAGTTATACGCTAAGTACTTCATATTTATCCTTTGACTCGACCCAAATACTTGGGTTAAGATTTCTAATTCAAATCAAGTCTTGGCGAGCTAGGAACCTGGCTCGAACTCGATGATTCAACTCGACGCGACCAGTCTAATTGTATAGTTAATATTACTTTTTGTTTTTAATTTATCTTTTATTTCTATTTTAAATCTAGATTCTTTTCGACAATTTTTTCTTTAAATTATTAAATATTTGTCGAGATATTGCGTTAGTTTATTGTTGTTCTTTGTCTCGAAATTGCAAGCATTGTAGGTACGTAATATAATACTTTAATTATTAATTCTAATAATATTTTCAATTATATATAAATTATTAATATAGCAAAAAGAAAGATGTCTCAAGATAATCTACGTATTACGTATTGATAATTGCGAACAAAAATAACAAATTGCGTTACAAGATTTCGAGTCTAACGCTAAATTCTATGAAAAAAAAGTATTGTTAGTTTTATAAAATTGCAATTAATAGCAATATATACAAATTAATATTTTAAAAAAAAACAAGAAAATTTGTAATATACAAGAAGATATAAGATATATTTATTAGCCTGATCGTCGGGCTCGATTTCGCGGGGGAATCGCTAAGTAATCGGGCTCGAGAAGCTTAACTTCAAAAAACCTTAAATTTTAAAAAATTTATAACTTTTTTGTATTTTATACGTATTCTATCAAAATTACGTTGTTTTGTAGAGAATTTAGCGTACTTCTAAACAAAAAAAGAATTACTCGATTTGAACTAGTTTGCGTAGCGCAATTAATTAATTTAGCTTCGAGTTAAACAAAGAAGTCTGTCCAAATCCTCGGGTTAAACAAAAAAAATGTGTCTGACCCGATCCAACAATCACACTAATATTTATCTTACTACTTTATTTATAATATAAAATAGATACTAATTCTTATTTATGTTCAATTGAATATTAAGACAAATATCGATAATTATTATTATAATATTCTTATATAAATTGAATCTAGCAATTAGATTATTACAATTTATAATTAATTAAAGTGCTAATCAAACAATATTTAATCAACTATATAAGATATAATCTCTATTATTAATAATTGTCTCTTTCTAACAATAGAATTGTTTTTATATGCATCAATACTTAAGCTTAAACGCGTTCGAAACAATTATTTGTATTCTAAATTTTAGAGTCACTCTTAATATTAACAAGAAACTAATATTAAAGTAAAAAAATGCGTTTTGCTATTACTTAATATTTAATATTTAAAATTTATAGATATTAAGTTCTCTAAATTAAATAACTTAAATCTAATTTAAATTACAAGATTATACTATAAATTAAGAGAAAAGAAGACATTAAGCAAGCACAAACTTATATTTAGAATTAGATTTGCTAAATCTAGTTAAGATCTAGTTAAGATTTAACTTAAATACAAAATTATGCTATAAATTAAGAGAAGAAAAGACATTAAACAAGCACAAACTTATATTTAAAACTAGATTTATTAAATTTAATTAAAATTTAATCGAGATTTAATTTAAATATAAGATTATGCTATAAATTAAAAGAAGAGAAGGCATTAAATAAGCACAGACTTATATTTAGAATTAGATTTGCTAAATCTAGTTAAAATCTAATTAAGATTTAATTCAAATATAAAATTATATTATAAATTAAAAGAAGAAAAGATATTAAGCAAGCACAAACTTATATTTAGAATTAGATTTGTTAAATCTAGTTAAGATCTAGTTAAGATTTAACCTAAATATAAAATATGCTATAAATTAAGAGAAGAAAAGACATTAAACAAATACAAACTTATATTTAGAATTAGATTTGCTAAATTTGATTAAAATTTAATTAAGATTTAATTCAAATACAAGATTATACTATAAATTAAAAGAAGAGAAGACATTAAGCAAGCACAAACTTATATTTAGAATTAGATTTGCTAGATTTAATCGAAATCTAATTAGGATCTACTCTAAATTCTAAGATTACAAAATAAACGTATAAATTAGAAGAAGGTTAATAACAATTTTATTGCACTTAATTGTAAGAACTTTGTGCTACTTTATTCTAAATATACTTCTATTATTATTAGATTTCTTGTATATTCTTAATATTAATAGATGCATTTATAAAAGTATTAATTTATCTAGCAACTTCGATTCTTTGTTTTTTCTTAATATTTATAATCTCGAATATATTAACAATAAAGTCGAATTTTATCTTTTATCTCTTGTTTATTATGCGTTTAATTCTTGATATTGTATAAAGCATATAATAAAATACTTTATTAATATTGTCTTAATAGTAAGCGAATTTAAAAATCTATTTGTTCGACTTTAAATTAATAATAAATTTAAATATAGCAGCAATTGTTGCTTGTTAAAGATTTAACATTGTTTTTATAAGACTTATTATATTAATAAAAGTATTTGATTAATTATAAGCTAAAATATTGTTAGTTTTTATATTTTTCTTAAGTATAAATATGTTAACTATTATATTGCGCTTTGCTTAACTATCGTAATTTATTTATATATATTGACTTAATATAAGATATTCGCAAAGAAATTGTATAAAAAAAGTTAATGCTTGTTAATTATAAAGTATATCGAATATTATGCTCAATTTATAAAATAATAGATACTTCGATTTTTGTAAATAAAAGTACTAAGTTAAAGTATCAACTTACGTATTCTATTATTAGTATTATTTTAAAAAACAAAAATATAATAGATATTAAAACGCTAAAAAATAATTTAAAAAATAATTTGATAACTTTTAATTTTAAAATATTTTAAATAAAATGTAAATAAAAGTTTGCTAAAAAGCAATGATTTTTTGTTCAATTAATAATCGAGTTTATATATATACTCTTTACTTTAGCATTTATTTATTTTATCTTTTATTTAAAAAAGTTAATATTGTATTCGATTACAAATAATATATTGTTATAAACATAAAATAAGCTAGTTTCTTTATAGATTTTCTCGAACTTTAATATTGTTAATTTCTTTAAATATTGTCGAGAATAAATTTGTTTGTAATAATTTTAATTTTAAATAGATTGCAATTCTTCAAGCTATTGTAAGCGCATACTTTTCTACTTAATTATTAATTATCTATAGTTAATACGAAATTATTTAAGAATAAAATAAGAACAATCTTTAATATAATTTTTTAAACTTGATTAAGTAATTCTTGAATTAACAACTCTTTTTGTAATATTAAGTAATAATACAAAGTACAATCTTCGCAAAGAGTTAACTAAATATATTTATCTCTTTTTTTATTTTTTTGTTAATAGTTTTTTAATATTTTTTAATAGTTTTTTTTATTACTTTTATTATAATTAGTTAAAAAATATAATACAAATACTTTAAGATTCTAGTGCGCTTAAAAGTTTGTAATATTATTATAGTTAACAACAATAATAGAAATAAAGTATTAATTAATTTTGAACAAAAGTATTTGTTAAAATCGAAACTTCAATTTGTTATTCTTTATTTGTTATTAAACTTTTTAAATTCTTTTTTCGAAATCTCGATATTATAGAATTTATTAATATTAAAGAAGCCGCAAAGAAAACAATTAATCTATTGTATCTTTCTTGTTCTCCTTGTATTTTTCTATAAAAAGTAACTATAAATATTGATAATTTTATTATAAATATAAGATTTTTAAAAGCTCTAAATAATTTATTATTATAGCGTAGTATCAACAATTATATTGTAATACTTATTGAAATTAAAATTTCTTTTTGCTTAAAATAATTAATTGTTAAGCTTTTAAATAAATAAATATAAGAATCTCGAATTATTTAAAGTCGATTTCTTAACTTAATTAAAAGTCCCATTTTAAGTTTCTTAAATAACTTATAAAAATATAGAAGCATAATACTTAGTTTTGCTAAATTAATAATCTTGATAATAATTCGATATTAATTGTTAATATTAATATTTAAGACTATAAATAAGATTAATTTTTTAATAAAACAATAATTATAATAATCGAAGTCGAATTTGCACAAATAGACGTCTAATCAAATATTAAAAGTATTAACTAAAAAACAAGTAAAAATCTTAAATACTTAGTAGAAACAATAACAATAAACAACAAACTTTGCTCTTTATTTAAATAAAATATTTTTTAATTGATGCTATAAATAAATTTGAAGAACAACGACAACAATAACTTCGATTATCTATAAATAAATATTGTTAATTTTTATATTATTAATTAAGTTAATATATATTATTTTCTTTAGATTTATTTTGTCTCTTATAGAAATATTACAAAGATCTTAAATACTTATATATACTTTAGTTATAAATTAGATAATCAAATATTATTAATAAAGATAAGCAACAATATATTCGACAATAATTATATAACTTTTTTATCGATTTTTGCAAAAATTAATTTTATAAAATATATAGCGCGCTCTTATATATTGTCGACAAAATATTTATAGAATTAACAAACTTGCATTATTTTAATTCTAATAATTAAGTTAATCTTAATACGCAAACAAAGAAATAATGTTTTAATTCAATATATAAATCTTTGTTTTGCGCTTTATTGTTTTTGTCTTTCTTAATTTTCTTAATATTTTTGTTCTTTTATTTTGTATCTAACGCAACAATAAAAACAATTTTTATTTTTTCTTATTAATTTCGATTGTAATCTTAAACTTAAATTTAACATAATCAATGAATTAAGTTTTAACTCGAACAAGTTAATTCGCTCAATTCTAATCTTGGAATCAAGCAAAAGTTCTAGTCTAATCAAGTAAATCGAGCGCATAGAATGCGTCGAACGTTTAACTTAACTTATTCAATTACATAACGTTACGTAATGCATTAACTATATACGGTTAACGTAAATTTTGCGCTAATCCAATCGAGTTAGCGTAAATTTTGCGCTAGCTTAATCGAATTAGTTTATAGATAAAATAAGATAAGATAAGCGAATACTAATTCGACAAAGTTAGCTTAAGTTCTTAACATTAACTTGACGAAACTCGATTCTAAAATTAAATTCGCGTCTTAATTCTAATTTAATTCTACAAGACTCAAGAGAATAAATCGAGTTAAGAAAAAAGTGTTCGACTCGATTTAACGATTACACTACTTAAATTAATTGTTATTTCAATTGTTCGAAATATTGTTAACAATATTTTTTAATATATTTTTTGCTTAGCTTTCTTAAATAGAGACAAAATAACTATTAACTATTTGTTGTTTAAAAGTTCAAGAATTTAGAAATAAATAACTTCGAATCTAAAATAATACAATATTAGTTTTAAAAATATAAAATAAAAAGAATATTATAATATATCAATTAGCTCTACTAATTTTTTGCGATAACTTTGCTAAACAATATAATAAGATTTTCGTTAACTTAAAAATATTAAGAGAAAGAAAATTAAACAAATTATTTTTAAAATTAATATCGATTAAATATTTTTGCGCTTTTTTTGTTTTTCGAGTAAACTACAATATAAAAGCGAGAGATTAATTTACTTGTATTATCTTATAATTAATATTAAACTTTAATATAATGTTGATATATATACTAGTTTTAACAATCTTGTTACGCAAATTATTATTCTTAAATAAAGCAATAAAACTATTTAATATATAATATTTTAAAACTTAATTAACTTCGTTATAGAAAATATTGTATATTTAAAATCGAATTTAAAGAAAACTTAAACAAAAGTTACTAAATTGCAAACAAATTCTAAATATAATTATAAAAAGCTATCTAGCTTTAAGTTTATACAAGAATATAAATAGTTTTATTCGAAGTAAAATATAGTTAATTGCAAACTTGCTTAATACAAACTTAAAAACAAATTAATAAAGAAAAAACGAAAAAAAGAAAAAAAGCAAAATAAAGAAAGAGCTAAAAAAAGTAAAAAAGAAATTTATTAATAAAAATACTTTTAAAAATTAATATTGTAATTTTATTTTTTAATTTTTTTACAAGCTTTTCTTTTATTACAACTTCAATATTAAATTTATCAATATAAGTAATTGTATCTTTATTAAGACGTTTAATAAATATAAAATACTTAAAAAAAATTATAAAATTTTAAGATTTTTACTGCAAAATATAAACAAAGTTTACGTATTTTAACTTAAATATTATTTTGAAATAGATATTGTCTTTTTAGACTTTAAAAGAACATTATTTTGTTAAACAAACTTTAATACTTAAGTAAGAAATTACTTAACAATATACTTATAAAATAAAAAAAAGACTTGCTTAATAAATATTTTAGTTTAAATATATATATTATTTTTATTAACAAAATTAAGAATTGTTACAAGTAATATTATAATAAATTGTTAATAAATAATATTTCGAGAAATATAATAACAAAAAGAGTACAAATAAACTATAAATATTAAATTTATAATTAAATAATTGTAGATTTATTAAGATAAAATGCATATATATTAAAGTTAGCGCAAAAATAGTAATTTACAATTTAAGTATTAACTTTGTTGCAAGTAGATTAGTCGCGCTAACCCGGAAATGTCACGTGCAAATGCCAAGACCTAGGTTAAAAAAAATTCGAGGAATCGAATCGCTCAAAGTAGTTTAGTCAATTACTATAAGTAGTTTAGCGCGCTTCGCGCTAAACTAATTTGAGCGATTCGATTTCAAAAAATCGTCGCGACCCAGTCTTGGCGTCGGGTCGAGCTAGAGGGGTGATATCATAACCTGGCCCGACGATCAATCTAGTTGCAAGATATCAAATATTAACAAAATAATAATATTAAGAAACTTGCTATTTATTATAAGTTTTCTTAGATTTAACGCAAATAATAGAGACTTCGAAATAGATATTAAATATTAAAAAGTTAAATTACAGAGAATATTTAAATAACAAATTAAAACAAAAATATATTTACAAAAGTACTTTAACGTACTAGAACGTAAAATAAATGATTGAAATTAATTTAATTTAAATTTAATTTATATTTAATCTAAATCTTAATTACAAATAAGAAATACTTACAAGATAATATTAATTTAAGTAACAAATTTAGACTTCTTAAAGAACTTAACTAGAGTTGTTAAAACAATATATAAATCTAAGTATTTATAAATACTCGAAAATTGTATATTCGAATTTTAAAAAACGCATTATAAATATAAATCTCTTTGAAATCGAAAAAAATTAATTTTAAATATTAAAAAAATTGCGTTTTCTATTGTTAAAGCTACTATTTAAGCAATAAAACTTTAATATCTAGTTTCTAAAATTATTTTGCTAAATTATATTCATTTTTTTTATTATTAATTTGACATAATTTTAATAATATAGTTTATCTTATAAATATATTTAAAATATAATATTTAATAGTAAGTTTTATCTACAATTATATTGTAAACAAAGAAAACTTAAAATAATAATATTAAATACAATTAATAAAATCGATTATTATTATTTAAGTTAAAGAGAATATTTTTACTTTATTTCGAATTAATTTTTATCTTTTATAGATTTCTATCTTTTTTTGTAAATTAATAAGCGTATTTATTGTATTATTAATCTTATTAATATTTTTTTTTCTTTAATTCTTAATTATGTTTATTGTTTTAAATATCTTAGCAATAAAGTTTGTTCTAGCTTTTTGTTTTTAACTAATTACGCGTTCGATTCTTGTTTTTGCATAAATAATATAATAAGTTATTTAATTAATATTATTTTAACAATAAGCGCATTTAAGTATTTACTTGTTAAGCTTAAGATTGTAAAGTAATATGTATAAAATAATTATTGTAACTTGTTACAAATTTAAGTTTATCTTTATAACTTTAATTATCTTAATAAGAATATTTAATTAACTTTGATTTAGAAGCTTCTTAATCTTTACGTCTTTCTTTAATATAAAAGCATTTATTGTTAACTTGTGCTTTAATAAATTGTTATAATATATTTAAGACTTGCAATTCAATATACAATACTTACAAATATATTATATAAAAAAATTAATGCTTGTTAATTACAAAGTATATTAAACAATATACTTAATATATAAGATAAAGAAAACTTTTATTTTAAGAAATAAAGAAAATATAATAAGATATTGACTTACGCATTTTATTACAAGTGTTATTTTAAAGAAAGCGAATATTATAAGACTTAAAGTATTAAAATACTTTTTAAAAAGCATTTTAATTGCGTTAAGTTTTAATATATTACAAATAATTTGTAAATAGAAATTTGTTAAAGAATACTTATTTTGTAGTCAATTAGTAATTAAATTTATATAAATCCTCTTAACGTTTGTATTAATTTACTTTGTTATATTTTTAAAAACAATAAAGACAATAAAGATTAAATAGAGAAAATTGCTACAAATACAAAGAAGATAAACTATATTAAAAACGCTTTTAATTTTTAATAATTTTAATCTTGTTAAATATTGTCGAAAATAAACTTAAATATACTAACTTTAATCTTATTTGACTTGCAAATCTTTAAGTTGTTTTATTTTTATCTTAAATTAAGAGTCAATTATTAAATTGTATATTGCAAGATGCTTTTCTAAAAATCTTGCAATAATTAATAATTGTATAAGATTCTAAAGATTTATAAGATATTCTTTGTTTTAAAGACTCTTATTATAATATTAAATCAAAATATAAAATAAAAGCTTTACAAAGACTTAAATTACTTTGTTTGCTTTTTTTGTCAATTTCTTTATCTTAATATCTCGATATCTTTTGATAATTTTCTTTACAAATTGTAAATCGATTAATCGAAAATTGTAATAAAGATATTTAAAAAAATCTTAAAACTTAAAGTTTGCAATTTTAAGAGAAACTACAATATTAATAGAGTTGAAATTAATAATTATCTCTAACAAAGTTGCAAATTAAAATCGATATATTAATTTAATATTCTTTATAAGATCGATTATCTTTTATAATTCTTTTCGAAAATTCTTTATATTATATAATTTGTTAATTATAAAAAATTTACAATATAAACAAACAATTTTTTTTGTCTCTATAATTGTCTCTTTCTTTTTCTAAAAATTGTATATATATAATTTTATAAATTTATTTTCTAGACGTAACTTTTATAAGTTTTAGATTGTTAACAATCAAATAGAGATACTTGTCAAAAATAAAATTTTATATTTAATTAATTAATTAATAAATGTTTGTTTCGATAACTTAATATTAAAATCTTAAATAATCTTGAATTTATTTTTTGATATTTGCGATAATTGTACGTCGAAATCTTTAAAAAGTTTGTAAAGTTTTATAAATATAATATTAAGACTTTTAAGATTAACAAATTTAATTATAGCTTAATATTAATTATTAATATTAATTCTTAAGACAAGAAAGACAATAGAGTTGTTAATAAAGAAAACTTCGTAAAACTTAAATTTTAATTAATAGAGATATACGTCTAATTAAGAGTAGAAAGTATTTGCTAAAAAAACAAAAAAAGAACTTTGATACTTTAAAAAGGCAATAAAGATAAATAGCAAATTCTTGCTTTTATTTATTTCGAATTCTTTGCTATCGAAGTTATAGCTAATATCGAAAAATAATAGCGATAATAATTTCTATAGTTTGTATATAAGCATCGTCAATCTTTAAGCTGTCTGTTAGATTAATAGAAATTATTTTTTCTAAATTTATTTTATCTTCTACAAGTTCTTTATATAGATTATTTTTATTTATATTAATTATTGCAATAAAAAAAGCAATCAATTATTGCTAATAAAATATAAATAGTAGCATATCTAGCAAGTAATACTTAACTTTATTGTTAATTGCAATTAAAACTATAAATAAAAACTAAATAGCGCATAATCAAATATTATCGATCTTATGCTTGCATAGCTAGAAATCTTAAGTTGCTTTAAATCTTTTGTGTTAGTTCTTATATAAAAACAAGAAAACAATATATTAACTCGATATTTATATCTTTAAATTAATCATTATCTTTTTCGATATTCTTGTCTTGCAAATTCTTATTATTTAATTTCGACTCTTTAATATTGACAATCTTTACTTTTATATTAGTTTCTTAACTAAAGACTTAAATTTAAATAATTAATTTTTCTTTTTGTCTAAGATATTGCTAATTATTTTTTTTTACTTTGTTTTTTTCAATTTTCTTCGATAAAAATAAAGAGATTATTAATTTCTTTTTATTGTTAAACTCTAAATATTTAAATATAAAACGCTTCGAATCTAAAACAATACAATATTAGTTTTAAAAATATAAAGTATAAAAAGTATTATAATATGCTAATTAACTTTATTAATTTTCTTCGACAACTTTGTTTAACAATATAATAGAGTTTTTGTTAATTCAAAGATATTAAGAAAAAGAAGATCGAACAAATCATTTTTAAAATTAATATTAATAGAAGATCTTTGCACTTCTTTTGTTTTCTAATTAGATTGCAATAAAAAGGCAAGAAATTAACTTATCTATATTGTCTTATATTTAAATTAGAATTCGAAAATAATTATTGTTTATTTGTTAAGCTTAATAAACTTTATTGCGCAAATTATTATTTTCGATTAACTTATATAATCTTGTCAATATAACATATATCAAAATTTAATTTACTTTGTCTATAAAGATATTGTGTATTTGTAGTCGAATAACAAAAGAATTTAAAAAGAAATTACTAAATTGCAAGTTAATATTAAAAACAATTGTAAAGAGTTGTTTAGCTATAAGTTTGCATAAAAGTATAATTATCTTTATTCGAAACAAAATACAATTAAATTCGAATTTGCTTAATACAAGTTATAAAGCAAACTAATAGAAAGAAAGCAAAACAAAAAAGAATAAAAAAATAGAAAAAAAGTTAAAAGAGCAAAGAACAAACTTGTTAACGCAAAAAGCTTTTAGAGATTAATATTGTAATTTTATCTTTTTATTTTTTTTACAAGTTCTTCTCTTATTACAACTTTAATATTAAAATTATTAATATAAATAAATGTATTTTTATTAAGACATTTAATAAATATAGAATAATTGACAATCTTTATTAAGTTTCGAAATTTCTTTTGCAAAATACAATTACTTTTTGTTTGCTTTTAAATAAGTATTGTTTTAAAATAAGAATGCGCTTAATATGCTTTTAAAGTAATATTGTATTAACAAACAAGTTGTAAAGTTTTATCGAAGAAGTTCTTAATAATATTTAAGTAATTAAGAAAATACGCTCTTTTCGCATATATTTGCGTTTAAGCTTTTAAAATTTTGTTATAATTAAAATTAAAAACAAATAAATAAAATACTATTGTAAGTTCTTAATAAATAAGTTCTTAATGGTTAAACTAACAAAAAAATAATAAGAAAGAGAAGAGCAAGCAATAACATTAAGATTATTATCAAAAATCTAAGAGCTTATTAACGCAAAATATATATACGTTAAATTTAATTTAATAATAGTAATTTATAATACGCTATTATATAATCTATATATTTAAGCAAGATCTTAATCAAATTTGAATTAAATCTAAATTAATGTTACGCTAGTACTTTCGCAAGAAATATTAGAGTAAATTATACTATCGAAGAGATTTGTAAACGTCTTTAGACAATATAAGCAATTACTTAATAACAAGAATTGCAACTATAAATAATTTTATATTCAATAAATCTTTATAGATAATTTAATAAATTAGAGTAACAATAAGTAAAGACTTAAAATAAGTTAAACACAATTTATAAAAGAGTTGTATTCGAGATTTTTATACTAATAAAATTTCTCTATATTTAAGATACTTAATATATTTAGAGTCTAAGCTTATTGAGCTTTTTAAACATTTACTTGATATATTTAGTTGTTAAGATTACTAAGTATACTAAATTGGTATATATTTATATTTTGTATTACAAAGTCTTAAAAACTTCTTATATTAATCTAGTTCTAAATAGAGTTATAATTTTATTATTTTTCTCAAGTACTTTTGTCTCGAAAACGAACTTTTTCTTCTATTATGTCTAAGACATTTGCAAGCTCTATTTCTCGACTTAATATTATTGCAAAAAGAGAACAAATAAGTTATTGCATTAAGATGCGTTTTTGTAATCTTTTTTTAAATCGAGATATTAAGTATTTAATTATTAAGAAGTTCTTTTATTGTATCGAATATAAGCGCTTTAATTAAAAGTATAATTTGACTTCTTTAAATAAGAAGATAAATAAGACAATAAATGTTGTTAAGAAGTTAAATAACAGATTAGTATAATTATTGAATCGAGTCGAACACTTTTTTCTTAGCTCGACTTATTCTCTTGAATCTCGTAGAATTAGATTAGGATTAAGACGTAAATTCGATTCTAGAATTAAATTCTTGTCAAATTAATGCCAAGAATTCAAGCTAACTTTGTCGCGTTAGCATTTGCTTATCTTATTTTATTTTATCTATGCGCTAACTCGATTAAACTAGCGCAGGATTCACGTTAATCGCATATAATTAGCGCATTACATAATATTACGTAATCGAATAAATCAAGTTAAACACTTGACGCGTATTCTTCGCTCGTCTTACTGTATTAAGCTAGAAAATTTGCCTAATCCTAGAATTAGAATTGAGCAACTTAACTTAATTGAATTGAAATTCGATTCAACAATTACGCTAAACAAGATTTTCGAATCTTAAATAAAAGTTTGTTGTTTAGAAAAGCAACGTAAACATTAATTGCAAAAGTTAGAAGCAATAAATAATATAAAAGCGCAAAACATTCTAAAGTTAAAGACAAACAAACAAGAAAAGAAGAAAAAACAAATTAATTTGTATGTTACTTTTATTTTTAATAACGAGTTCTCTAGTTTTAATTCTACTTTGTTCGAAATATTTTCTTAAGTTATAAAAGAGCTTTTGCAAAGCTTTTTTTTTAAGCTAGTCTTTGCTAGAACTTCTAAATAAAATTATAGCAATTGTTAAGATTCTTCTTTAATTTTTATATGTTTTTTGAGATAAATTTTTTTTTTATTTAATAAGATAGTTTTAATCTTGCTTCTTTAAAATTTGCTTTACTTTATATTTGTTTTCTTCTTAAGCTTTGTAATAAAATTTTCTCTATATAAATATATTAAAATTAATTAATTTTAACAATAAAATATAAAATACTAAAAATATCTTAACATTCTTAGATAAGTCGAGTTTGTAATTAATTAATTTCTTTGTCTTCTTAACAAGAAACAATTCGACTTTAATATAATTTAATTTTTTGCTTAATCTTCTTGTCTTAAAATTTTTTGTAAAAAAATATATTTTATTCTTTTTCTTTAGTTAAGATGTTGTTTTTTGTTTTTTGTTTTAATACTTGATTAACTTTTTTTGCATCTTTAAGATATTATTATATACTTTTTTTAATATTGCTAGTCTTTTGATAGCTAACTAAGTTAATAGATACTTTTGCTCTTTCTTGAAAAAATTAAATTTTTTGTTATAATTGACAAAGAATAAAGTTATTTTGATAATATTTAAAATCTTTGTATTTAATGTTAATTAAATTATAAATAAAAGTAATACTTAATTGTTGTAAATATTGTTAATATAGTATTTTAAATATTGCTTCAAACTCTAGTTTGTTTGCTTTATTTAACTATTTATAATTAAGTAATAAATAATAAATATTCTAAGTCTTGTTTCTAACATTAATAGAAGTATTTTTTAATAATTAGACGTAAAAAGCTTGTCTTTATTACTAATTAATTCTTTAAATGTATTATAATATTATATAAGTCAATTTAATACAATATATTTTAATTTTTCTATTATAAACTTCTCTTTACATGCAATAATATATAAATACTTGATAAATTTGTCAATTATTATTAATATCGAATTATATTTGTCTCTAGTTGCTAAATTTGTCGACTTAAACAATTTAATAATAAAGTTTATTATAACTTTATTTTATAACAATTTAAATAATATTTAATATTAAATTTTGTTATAGCTTGCATATATATTATGTTTGTTTTGCTAACAATTAAGATATTATTTAATATATATTTTAACAACTTATCTTATCTAGAGAAACTAACAATACTAGCGTAAAAATTAAAGAATTTTAATTACTTTTAAATGTTCTTGCAATAATTTATTATAGTATTCTTTTATATATTTGTCAATTTTGTTAATAAACATTTAAAGTTTTTCTTTCTTTATTAAAAACTCTTTCTTATTGTTTCTAAATATTTGTAAAATAGCATTTAACTTGTGTTTGTTTGTTAATAGTAATTTGTTTTTATTAATCTTAAGTATATTATAATTAAACAATTTCTTTGTTTTTATATAATTATTTCTTTTGCTAAGTGCGTTTGCTTTGTTGTTATCTTAATCTAATATAAATTGTATCTTAAACTTATATTGTTTGAGTTGCTCTAATTATTATATTTGTTTTTTATTAAATTATTTAATAATAATAAAGTATAAAAGATTCTTATAATCTATAAGAATTATAAGTTCTAATAATTCTTTAATATATATTTTTTATAATTTTAGAAAAACTACAATAGCAAATAATTTTTTGTCGTATATATTATAATTTTATTCGATTAATAAAAGTTTTCTCGAAAAATATATTATTAGATATTATATATCTTTATACTCTTAATTAAAGTATATATTAATAATTAATTTTAATATATTAATTTTAATTTTGTTTAACAATTGTTAATTGCATATTTTTAATACTAAATTTTTTAAATATTTTAATTTAAGATTCTAAAATAATTTCTCTTTTATTAATTTCTATATTTATAGCGTTTTTTTCTTTGTAAAATCTGTTAATAATATTGCGTTAACAAAGTAGTTTTTAATAAATTTCTTGTTGTAGTTTATAAAATCTAAAAAGAATTAAACTTTTTTAATATTAATTAATAATTTTTATTCTTTAATTGCTTGTAACTTTTTAAGATTTATACGTACTTTATATTGTTTAACAACAAATTTAAGAAAGTTAATTTCTTTTTAATAAAATTTGCATTTCTTTAATTTAAAATGTAAATTTTTTTTATTTAGATATTCTAATATTTTGAAAATATAATTTATATATTCTTTTAAGATATTTAAGTAAATTATAATATTATTTAAATATATTATAACAAATCGATTTAAATATTATTGTAATATATTATTAATTATTTCTTAATATATTGTCGAAATGTTTGTAAATTCGAATAATATTATTGTATATTTGTATAATTTATATTGTATACAAAAAATTATTTTTTATTTCTTCTTAATTTTTATTTTAATTTAGTTATACGTTTCTTGTAAATCTAATTTAATAAGTACTTTACTTTAAACAATCGATTTTAAAGCTCGCTAATATTAAATAATAAACATTAATTTTTTATTGTAATATTGTTTAGCTTTCGATAATTAATATATAAATATAAAGAGAATCGAATATTCTATTTATAATTAGAATTTTTTAATAATTTTTTTTTGTTTTTTGCTAAGTATTCGCGAAGTATTTTTAGTTTCTTTTCGAATAAAATATATATAAATTCAAACGTAAATTGCTTATTTAATTTAATTTTAATTTTACAATTTTACAATTAATATTCAGATAAAATTTCGACTGTTTTCTTTTTTTAAAATGGATATTTTCAATTATTGTATATTTATAATATATACTTTAGCAATTTTTTTGCTATATTAGATAGTTTAGAGCTCTTAAAAGATTTGCAATTTTCTGTATTTATTTTAAATTTGTAATTTAACTAATCTTTGTTAATATTTATTGAGTCGAACTTTATTAGATTGTTTTTTTGCAAAAATATAAACTTGCTACTTGCAATTAAGTTTTAATTTAATTTTTTATCTATTATCGAATATTATCAATGCGTAAATTAAATATAAATTGCGTAATTATATTGCGCAAATCTAAGTATTTTTATATTTTAATTAACTTCTAAATTATATTGCTTTAATTAAGATATTTTTAGAACAATATTATAAATTATTATTTTTATTATATTAAAAATTAGTTTTTTATAATATTATTAAATAACTATTAATAATAATTTTGTTTCTATATTTATTTATTTATTTCTTGCAAGTAATAAGTTTTTATTTACAATTATTAGATTGTAAGCGTTAAGTTTCTTTTAAATAAAATATTCTTTTCTCTTTACAAGAGCTTTAGTTATAAAATTACTTATTACATTAAAATCGATTATTGCTATAAGTTAACAATTATTAATTTTAATTAATAAAATAAAATATTATATATATATTGTTAAGTTTAGTTGCTATTATTAAGCTAATATATTATATTTCTTTAATAGATTTTTTATTAAGAAATTTGATCTTTTTTTACTTTTCTATTGTAACTTTTGCTTTAAATATTTATTTGCACTAAGCTTTCTTTTATTGTTAAATTGCTAACTTTAATTTTTTAAAAAATTAATTAATTTTATTCTTTTCTTTTAGATAAATTTAATATAAGTTGTTGTAGCAATCTATTTAACTAAGATTTATATATATTGTAAAATCTAATTGTTTTATTATTATATTAACTATATTCTTTTTTATAGTAATATTGCTTTTTAATTTCTTTTTATATTTGTTTATAATTTTCGATAAATTAACTAAAGTCTTAAAATAATTTGTAATATTTTTTATATATTTGTAAAAGTTCTTTTAGTTATACTTTTTGTTTAAGTCGATAACTAAATTATAAAATTTAATAGTTTTCTAAAGTATTTAATTAATTTTCTACGTAAATACAAGTATCTTGTCTAATAATATTTTATCTAGAATTTTCTATAACTAATTTAGATTCTTTATTAAATAGTAATTGTTATTTAATTTAGTTTTAAGAATGTTTTTCTCTATATTAATTTGCTTCTTAATATTGTTCTAGCTATTAAATATCTTTCTTAATATAATATTAATTTATTGACAATTTATTAAGTTCTGTAATCGATAATCTCTTGCAAAGTAATTTAATTTGTTATATAAATAGCACGTTTTTTAGAATTTATTATTTTATTTATTTTTAAAAAAATTCTTTTTGTATTATTAGATAAAATTTAATTTTATAGATGCAAGCTTATAATAGTCTAGATTACTATATTTCTAATTAAAACAAATTCTTTCTAATAATATCTAACTATTAATTTAAAGAAGATTTTTGTTCTTTTATATAGCTTGTTATTAAGATCGATAATTACTTTAATAAAATTAAATATATTGCTAATAAATTTATTATTGCGTATAATTTTGTTCTTAAGATTGTTTTTAAAATCCTTTCAAAATATTGTTATAAATACAATATTGTTTTATTTGATAAAGTTAATATATTTTTAAAATTTTGTTATATAATTTATTGCAAAGATTTGTTAAATTAAATACTAAATTACTTTTTTTACAATTTGTTTCTTATTAAATATTTCGAAAATTCTTTAAAGCTTTTTCTTAAAATTGTCAAAATTTGTAAATATTGTTCGAGAATTTTTGTTATAATTTTTCAAATACTTGCGTAAGTTTAACTTAAATTAATATTAAATTCTTTCTTTAAAAAATTTTAATGCAAAAATTGTCTTCTTGTTTGCTAGAACAAAATAAAAAATAAAATAAATATTTATTTGCATAAGCTAGTTCTTTAAATTAATTCGATCTTTATAATAGATGTTAAACTTGTTAATTCTTATCTTGTTATCTTTATTAACAAAGAATTGACGTAATATTATTAAGCTAATATTCGAGATAAAGACATGTTAATCTAATATAAATATTCTTAAAATATTTAAAGTATTACGTCAGTACTTTCGCAAAAAATATTAAAGTAAATTATATTATTAAAAAGATTTATAGATATCTTTAAGCAATATAAACAATTACTTAATAACAAGAATTGCAACTATAAATAGTCTTATATTTAATAAATCTTTATAGATAATTCAATAAATTAGAGTAACAATAAATAAAAACTTAAGATAAGTTAAACACAATTTATAAAAAAGTTGTATTCGAGATCTATATACTAATAAGATTTCTCTATATTTAGAATGCTCAAAATATTTAGAATTTAAGCTTATTAAGCTTTTTAAACATTTGCTCAATATATTTAGTTGTTAAGATTACTAAGTATGCTAAATTTGTATATACTTATATCTTGTACTACGAAGTTCTAAGAACTTCTTATATTAATCTAGTTCTAGATAGAATTGTAACAATTAATTTTCTAAATATAAAAACAAAAAAAAAGATTAAATTGTCGAATTACAATATTTATATTAGCAAAGAAATTGTTATATATAGATAGATAGAGTTTAAGCAAATTAAGCTATGTAAAGCAAAGTCTAGAAAGCAATAAATTAAATTGTCGAACTACAAATCTATTTATTTGCGAAAAGTATATCAAAATATATATATAAATTAAATCTATACTAATTTGAGCTAATATAAGCAAGTTTTGACTTAAAAATAATCTATAAATAATATATATTTATAAAGAATTGTTTAAGATGCGCGCAATAGTAGTTAAATAAGATAATTAGAATTGCAATATACATTACTAGAGTTACAACAAAAATAATATTTCGTAATATTAAATATATGTTTTATCAAGATAAAGTAAATATAGACTATAAAGTTATTAATAAAAGAGTATTGCTATTGTAATTAAGAGCTAGCTATTAATTGATCTCGAGTTATAATAGCAATATTTGTATCTTAAAGTTGACGAGTTGCTTCTTCGAATTGTCAATATATTTTAATTCTTTTTACTACTTAATTAACTCGCTTAGAACGAATTCGAATGTAACATTATAGAATCGAGTTATATAATAAATTCGGATTTTTGTAATTAGTCTATTGTTAATAGATTTTGCAATTAACGTAGAAGCTTTAAAATTAAATTGTTAAACTTAATTGTTAGCTTATAGATTGCATATAATATTGTTAATATTAAAAAAAATTAATTTAGATCTAAGTCGATATTAAGATTCTTTGTTAATTCTAATAACTTAATAATTGCTTTATCGATTGTTGAATATTTTAATATAAAGTTTGTTGTTAATAAACTAGAAGACTTTGTAAAATATAAATACAAATTTTTATTATTTATTAGAATATATTCTAGATTGTAATTTATCTTTTTTATGCTAGTTTTAATTGTATAATTGCAAAATAGTTCTATTGTTTTAATAAATATCTTTGTATATGAAGACAAAGAATTCTTTGTTATTGTCTTATTTAATTGTTTGTATTAATTAAAAATTATTTAAAGAATATACAGAGTAATTCGATTAATTAGATTTCGAAACATTATGTAGAAAAAGACGTACAAAATATTTCTCTTTGTTTTTGCAAGATTAATACAATAAATCTTTAATTAATTTATATGTATAATTGCTATACAATTTACTACTATTAGTAGATTATTAATAAAAAACTCTAAATTGCTTTTTAAGATTCGATATATATATTTTATACAAAAAATAATAGTAATATTGTAGTATCTAAACTTATTAGTTTACTATTTACAAAAATAATCTCTTTAAGACTCTAATTAAGTATCGACATGATAATTAATATTGTTGCAATAATTTTCGCAATAATTGATTACAAACTAGATTTAAACTATCTTAAATAAAGTATAAATAATTGGTATAAATAATTGCGTATTAAACAATTAAAAAAATCTCTTATTTTTTATTAATTACAAGAAAGACTTTGCAATTCTTTGTTATATTGCAATATAAATATTGAAAATACAATATATAACTTGTTTTTTTGTTATAAGATTCTAGTTGTTTAGAAAGACAATTGTTAATAACTTTAATTAAAGTTAAATCTTAATCGATAACAATAACGCGAAAAAGAGACAATTCTAAACTATTGTATAGTTGTATTAAGTAATATAGTATCTAGTTATAATAGCTTTAAATCTCTTTGTCTAAAAAGACAAAATTAACAATAAATTTTAATACTTAAGAAGATTAGACTAATCGTCGAGCTAGGTTATGATACCACCCCTCTAGTCCGACCTGGCGCCAAGATCGGGTCGCGACAATTTTTTGGAATCGAATCGCTCAAATTAGTTTAGCGCACTTCGCGCTAAACTACTTATAGTAATCGACTAAACTACTTTGAGCGATTCGATTCCTCGAATTTTTTTTGACCTAGATCTTGACATTTGCACGTGACATTTCCGGGTCAACGCGACTAGTCTAAAGAAGATAATCTCGCAAATAGTAAGCAATAATATTTTATATTTGTTTGTTTTGTATATATAATCTATAATAAGTATTTTTAAATTTTTATACAAAATTTCTAGTATTTCTTTATTTTTTAGTTTTCTTTTTTAAATTAATTTTTATAAACTAGCAATTGCAATATAGAGTTCGAAGAAAAGTCTAAGTAAAAATTTATATATCTAAACAATTGCAACAAAGTTTCTTTTCAAGATTATAAATATTTTAATCAATAAAAAGATACTTAAAATATTGTAAACGTTATTTGCTAAAAATTTTGCAAAAAGTTAAATCTATTAAAGAATAATTAGCAAAGCAACTAAATAGATAGCAACTATTTTACTTAATCTAATTGCAATATTAATATACTCTAGTAATATTGTGTTTTTTTTTTTTTTAGTTATTGCAAAAACATTGAACATTTTATTCTTCTTATAATTATATTTTGCATTTTGTATATCTATTGTTTATATCTTTAGATCTTATTTGTAAAGATATTTATTTTGAACAAAAAACTATATTTAATGCTAGTAATCTTCTTCTATTTAGTTTTAAATTTGTGTTATAATTTGTTATTATATTCGCAAATTATATCGACTTTTGTTATTATATCGAATTTGTACTTTGCTTTTAATTGCAACTTAATAATAGCGTATTCTTTTACTATTGCGTATACTTGTATAGTTTTAACAAGAGCATTAAATAAAAAATAATTTGTTACAAGCAATAATTGTATTATTTTGCTAACAACGATGAAATAAAAATATAAGATAATTGAGACAAGACTTTGAAGATTTCGCGCTATTCGAATTTGATCAATTTTTATTCGATCAACTCTAAGAATCAACCCTAGGACTAGGTGTGCATTTACCGAAAATAGGTGTAGTATTTATCGGAACAGGGTGTGCGAGGACTGGCTACCAGGAGATATCGCAACCGCTGCAACCGTACAGACCTCAGATAAAAGCAGCATTCTCTACACAAGCGAGCATAGCTGCTGACACCATCCCAGATCGGAACAGTGACTGTTCCCACTACCAAGGCCTTCCTCACCACAACCTTCCCGCCCGTGCACCTTTGGCAAAACCACGGAGAAATGTACATTTCCATGACTCCCTACGCCGTAACCGAGACGCGTAGGACAAGCACGGTTTCCACGACAGGACCGTTACGAAAATTACTTGCGTCGGCGCCATAGAGGCCACCCCAACTACTCCCACGTAGTAGAGCCCTAGAAGCAAGAAGATTCTCCTCCATAGCCACCGCAATCCGAAACCTTAGGTGTAAGCCCCACAGCCAGCGCCCCCGGTCATAGAGAAAGCGGCGAAGCGTCAAAAGACCACTGCACATCCCGACAAGCTACAGCGGCAACCCGACCTCAGTAGCGCAACTGTTCGAATTCGACGCGAGAGATAACGAACGAGATGGATTGGGCGGCTCATCTGCTTCCGGATCTAATAGGGGAAGTATGATAGGGGCTATCTTGCTCGAGGTGGACTAACCCGAGGGCAGTGAGAGACAATAACATTGAGCGAGGGTCACCGGAGCGTCGGAAGATCAACACGAACCAAAAACGGCAGACCAAAGCCAGTTCCGAACCAGGCCCTACAAAGCAAAAGAGCTTGACCGTACCCATTGGTGCCCAACAACTCGGACCGGCTGGGTCTCCCAGACGATAGCGAGTGGCCCTCTGCGCCACGGACAAGTCCTTAAGAAGTAGGTGTTTAATAGGAGACTATGTAGGTATATGTTTAATTCGGAGATCAAGGGGGTAGAGCCTCGTCTCTCGTCTACTAAGTACGGTCGGGGGCGAAGTGACGGGGCGGGAGGGTGATTGCTCCACCTCCATAGCATCACCACTCCTAAGAACCTCCAGCAGACCCTCATATGCCAGAAGCCTTGTCGCATCTTCGTCAGAGTCAGCGAGCTGTAGGTGGCGGCTTTTCTTCCCGTTAAAGACCATCTATGCCAGGCAGGTATGCAGTTCGCGAACGGCCACGGAGCCATCTTCTGTTCCCTTTGACTTTTATCATATTTCAGGTTCAAGGGCCGGGTACTTCTTCTCGATTCACCTTCCCTCGAACAATGGGAGCTTACCCAGAGCAACAACATCTCAGCACATCGGTGTCCCTCCGGTCATCGAATCCACAAATATAAACATTCAATCTCTTATCCCCTAGCAAAAAGGCGTGCTTAACCATCCTTCCCCAACCACTGAATCCCCTCCTCTCCCACCACAATCATCCCATCTCGCTATTCCCAACGCGTTCCACAATTCCCGCACCACCAACATCCTCACGCCGTCCACAGCTCCGAGGCAGTATGCTCAGCCGAAGCACCTGCCCAATTTACTACCCCCCTTCACAACAACGCGCAACGACAGAATATCAATGAAGTTACGTACCAACGACGACTCATAGCTCAGGTCAAGTACAGCCGCGCTACTTTTCGCACATTCACCTCCGTGCTGTGTCAGACTTGGATTACGAGATCTTGCTTCGTCTCTTCTTTTCTTTTTCTATATAGTTGTGAGTGGCTCGATAAGTATGTCGAGTTTGTTAGGTTTGAGGTTTGGGGATATGGGAAGTGGGATGTGGGATGTGGGTGGCTTTGTGTTGGGAGAGTATGTTCGATCCTTTTGTTCTCTTGGTTCTTGTTTAATATGTAGTGTGATTCTCGAGTATTTCCACGTTTGTTACCAAGAATCATTCATGTGAGAGCGAATACCTCGAGGCGACAGATGTCACATGCGCTTCGATGATTCGTGTAACACCATTGATGCTATGCTCGAATCGAGCGTAACAGAAAAGCCTGTGAATCCGTGCGTAACCCGAAGCAGCATCTCATCCCCCCATTCCCACCGCCAAACACCCTCCCGCCCCCCACTACCGCCTCCTCCCCTCCCTCCACCCCTCCTCCCTCCTCATCTCACTCCTCCCCAAGAAATCCATCCTCTCCAAATACCCCCCCCTCGCCTTCCCCGCCCTCTCCAGCTCATCCCCCAACCTCTCCTGATCCACATACCCCGCCCAATCCATCCTGCTCTTCTCCACCGTATTCAGCTTCCTGCCTTGCTCAGCCTTCAATTCCCCAATTGACTTGACTTCCACAAGCGACTTGAGCGCGGCTGTGGCTTTGTGGAGATTGGGGGCGGGGGTTAGGGAGGGGGGGTCGAAGCGGGAGGGACGCTTTAGAGGGCGGCGGATGGGGGTGGTGGTGAGAGGTGGGGTTTTAGAGGTGGGTTTGGGGAGGGAGGAGAGGTAGAGCTGGGCTTCGGCGGAGGAGCGGGGTACGAGCTTGGCTTCGGTGGTGGTGGTGCCCGCGAAGGTGGTGGTGCGCTTGATCGTTACCATGTCGTCGGTAGGTGGGGCGGGGATGGTGCTTTTTATGGGTGTAGATTCGTTGGGAGAAGGGCGGGTTGGTTTGAGGATGGGTTCTCCGTTCTTAAGGGGGTTGGTATCTGGTGCTGGGGCCGTGGTGGGTTTCATGGAGGGAGTGCTGTTGAGGCGGGTCCAGAGGGCGTCGACGTCGATTGTGGTGGCTTCGGTGCTGTTTGGGGCTTGCTTTTTATGGTCTCTGTTTGGGCGTTAGCCGGCTTGTCATATACTACGCATCTCGCGCATTGCTATGTCGAAGAATATATAACTTGACAATCATGCAAATACCCCCGGCAGCTCCTGGATAGAGAGCGCACTCCGTGTATATATGCCTTCGGATTGCCCAACTCACTTCTCGCCCTTCCCCTCCCTTCTTCTCCTCAGTCTCGCTCCTACACCTTCTTCGCTCTCCCCTTCCACTTCCTGCCCCTCAACATCCCGTGACTTGCCCTTCCCCTTCTTATGCTTCCGCCTCTTCTTCCGTTTTTCGCTCTCTATAATACCCTCATCGCCGCTGGCCAGCGCCTCGTCATTGCCGGCTCTCTTGCGCTTTTTGGTGGCTTTGCCGTCTTCGTCACTTGAGGAGCCTTCGGTATCCGAGGCTGAGAGGGAGGCGGCGAAATCGGAATCGTTTGTGTCGGAGTCGGAGAGGGTGGGGTCGGGGGGAACGGTTGCGGAGGGCATTGTGGGAGTTTGGATGGTGGCAGTGGGAGGTGGTGTGGAAGTGGGTTCGCTGGTGTAGGCTATGGCAGAAGAGCCTGCGTGCACATGGACACAGGGGGTACGATGAGCGAATCAAGAGGTTCTGGAGCTGAAGATTGAATTATCAGAAGTTGTTGTCAGGATTGTTGAATCATTGAGAGTATGTTAGCACGCGGAGAATCCTCGGGCAAGTCATGCCTGAATCGTCAATACATCGCGACTTTGATTTGCAACAATGAGCGTAGCAGATCAGTAGCTCGTGGAATGTTGCTTCAAAAGCGAAGGGGATTATTCGGGACATCTGTTATTCGACGAATGCATAGAGTACAATTACATTCATGAATCATCCTACATGCTTTTGACATCGCAACGAGACGTTACTCGTGTAAGCTACATCAACCAGCACGCAGCTTTCGGGACTATCTTCGAGGGAATCCCATGGTCCCGAGACGTGGGAATGGCTTTTTGGTGGTTCCAGTCATTCTTTAGGCTCCTATCGCACCACCCTTATCCATTCCCTTTTCCTAACTCTTGCTTCGACCCACCAGCCCCAACCACTCATCAACACGGCCAAGAACTCAATTACAATCAAAAGGTTCACAAGATCGAGAGCAACCGTGCTGTCGGTGCATATCTGCGCAAAATGTGTCGGAGCGCTAGCTTCGAAACCACCCCATCTGCAAGTCCAAGATGTAAGGGTGCCGGCATCGGTGCTTGCAGCGAGAGGCGACGTGATAGAAGAGTTGTAAGCGGTCGTGAAAATCGATATGAAGAGAGAGAGGAAGGCAAGTGGAATGGAGAGGATGTTCAGAAGTCGGAGTTTTGCGCCAGGCTAGAGGGTTCTGTTAGCAGTGGGCATGACGAGCAAGATCATGGGCGGTACTTACAGTAGGTAACAAGGCGGCCAAAAGATAGGTGAGACTGAAGACTGTGATGAAGATGCCGCATGCAAGGATAGCATGCGTAGGTCGCAAATCGACCGTCGAGGGCCATAAAGGGAGCATGAACTGGGAGTCGAGCTGCGTGGAAGAGTATGAACTTAGGGCGCTTCCGGCGCAAGCAGTAATGACAACACCAGCGACCAGAGTGATGAAGGAGACAGCGACACGCGCCCAGTGAAGATATCCGGCGAACCTCTGGTATCGATCGGCAAGGACATCGTGCGGTGAGTAGGCCGGTGGCTCGCAGCTAGGATTTCTGCGAAAAGAGGAAAGCGAAAAGACGGAGAGATGAGGTCTTTTGGGACTCTGCTCAGCAGATGTTGGAGGCGGTGCGAACGACATTGTGGCAGAGTAGGAGAATCAAGACGAGTTAAAACCAGCGGCAGTGGGTAACGGAGGTACTTGCGAATAGAGAGACGTTTGCTGAAACATGGAAATATGACGAGATCATGAAGAGAGATATAGGTAGCAAGCAATCTCTTACTGTTGGCCCGAACACTAAATATATCAGACTGTCGTCCCGTCCATTGTCCAACCAATCTTGTCAGCCGCCCATAGTATATGCCAGGGGTATCGCCGTTCTTGCTCTACAATCTATTTACTACGGGCGACCGTGCAGCTCATTGTAAACGCCTGGGCCAGATCCACAGGAGCCCATGCAGATGGTCAAATCAGCGATAGGCTTCTGGTGAGGATGTGGGTGATGGCTTGCTCAGTAGGCGCGCGCAATCTGGAGGATTGGTATATCTTCGACCGGCAACACCTTGCATACTGTGGGAAGAAGTCGGTACTCGCAGCAGCTTCACGTCGGCATTCCATTGGCTCGCAGCAAGAGCGGGATGGTCCAGTCAGGAGACATTTTCGTGACGGCGCTTATAGAAATCGAACATGAAGCGAGGCAGCGAAATAAGTGGAGCTTGAGAATGCACGGGCCAACCTTCAGTCTTGGCGGTCTATTTTGGTCGCTAGTCCAATTTCCGCTACCAACCTTCACAATCTCGTGGCGCTTAAAAGAAGACCTTCTGCTCGATGCTATGGATATCATAGACTCTTGATGTTGCCAAAGTAAGTGGACAGTCGGCTCTTTTAACATGCAAGACTGAACGGATGGGCTCTATCTTAGCTAGGCTGAATTTCATTTACTCAATGGTAATAGGTAAGCTTGTAGTTGTTTACCTCTCTAGCAAAGCATTATCACTCGTTAACGAGTCCATCATCATCCTGTCGAGATGAGTTTCGGGAAATCGTGTCCGGGCGAGCACACTGCATCACACGGCCAGTAATGCCAGTCCCTTTCCCAAGAAGCACCTTCAGTAAATGGCCTTTCTCTTTATCACCCGCCCAATTGTCCACCGCCGCACGGACAAAGTCCGTGTAGTAGAACAAGAAGAACGTGGAAACGACTACCAAAACCACCACCGACTAAGCATTGCTTGCGGTCTTGTATTTAGCCTTGAAGCTGTGAAAGCAGCGAAGCACGAGCCTTCGATTTCGCGGGGCCTATGTATGACTTCACTCTCTCAGTAGCCATTTCATTAGGAGTTGCAAAGCCCTTTTGACAACGACATTCATCCCGCCCAGACACCCCCAAGCGCGACTAAAAGCTCGATCTCAGATCGGTCTATCTACGTTATTACTCTAGCTAAAGTATCTACAAGCCAAAACCAACTCCTAGGGTAGCCCCAATAGACGTATAGGCTCCCTCCGCAAGTCCTCCCATAACGGTATTACATCTTGTAAACCACGCAGTAAATAGTAATAGCCCGTCCGTACGTTTACATCAAGCAAGCAACAAGCAGACCAGCGAACGTAGTGACTCCCATCGCGATGAGGTTGTTCGCTGCTCCTGCGAAGCTGCTGGGGGATGGAGTTGGAGGGCTCGCTGATGGCTGGCCCCCAGCTGCACTCGAGCCGCTGCTTGTGGGGCCGTTGGAGGAGGAGGTGGTATTTCCGTTCATCATGCCAGGGATAGTGCTCGGTGGTGCGGACATGGCTTTCTGGGCGAATGCTTCGATGGTTTTGCCGGAGCCGGCTTTAGGTCTGTATCACACAGAGTCAGTCAGTCACAGCGTTCAGTGGAAAGGAAAAGGATGGGGAGCTCACGGGTTGATAACCCCCACCATGCCCTTCTGACAATGTTTGCCCTGGCTACAATAATACCAAAACGGCAGCGCATCCTTAACCATCATCGTCAGCGCCGGCATCTCCTGATCCGTCGCCTTCACCGGCATGTAGCCTGAGAAAAAGGTCGTCACGTTGGGCATGACGTTGCTGATGGGCGTGCAGGGATTGCTGAAGGCGGCTTGCACGATGGAGTGGTTCTTGGGGTAGAAGTGCCATTGCACCATGTCGCCGACGGGGACATGGATGCTTGCGGGCGAGTAGATCAGGGAGCCGTTCTTGTCGGAGACTTTGATGACGTGCACGGCGACGCTGCCGGTTGCGGACATGGCGCTGGATATGCTCGAGGGAGGCATCATCATGCTGGAACTGGGGCCGTTCTGGCCGTTCTGCATGCTCTGGCTTCCCGTCATGCCGGTTTCTGCTGTGTTGCCGCCGGTATTGCCCTGATTTTGCTGGGCATTCATTCCACTCCCCATATCAGGAGTTCCGCCATATTGACCCACGACACCGCTTGCAAGTACGAGAGTAGAGATGAAAGAAGCGATGAGATGCATGTTGGATCTTTGATGGTGATAAAAGGGTGCGTCCGGCGCAAGTGTAATCAAATGATAAGTGAAAGACGTAAGGAAAGATGTTGAAGGACAAAACTCAAGACTCAAAGGATATGCCTAAAGAAAGAGCACAGGAAATGACACACATAACAATACAGGAAGAATCGAGGCAGCATGGTGCTAATATGTGATCAGAAGGCCTTTGTTGAGAAGGCATGGGAGGCTGAAGAATGCCTTGACTGATCTTAGATTGCCTCGAGAGGGACTATGTCCCAAGCGCGCGGTGTGATATACTTGCCACAAGTAGTGTTTCATGATACGTCTATCGGTTGCCAATGCACTATAGCAGTACACGTACTATCCAAGACCTCTATTTCTGGTCCATTCTCGATTTCTCGGTTTATTGCCATTGAGATCTCCATTAAGTAGTGCGAAGAGAATCGATGACCTGGTAACATAGACACGCTTCTTGAAACTTGAGGATTCTTGCACCGTAGCAACAACGGCCGGATGAAGATTTGCGGGAAAGAGGTCTCTCGTTTCTTGCATGAATGACTTTTAGCACACGAAGCTATGGCGGCGTTTAGCGTTTGAAAGAGGTGGTGATGACAACTCCGTGTTTCAGGTTATGGATCGGCTTACCCCAGGCTTTTATGCTGGCCATGGCGTCTCATATGACAACTATGTAATTCTTAGAAATGCCTTTGGACATTGCCAGCTTCGGTCCCGGCTTTGAGCGTATGAGGCTCCTAGCAAAAACGGGGTCTTGTCCCTTTCCTCTGGCCTCATTCCTATATTGGGGAAATGCTCTGCTAACGGAGCCAATGGCAAGCGCCTGCCGAGCTGTTGGAGGCCTCTTCCAAACCGAGAGAGCTCAGGTAGCTCTGCTACTCCCACAGGAATAGGACAGCTAGGGCCTGTAGCCTTTAGCCAGGGTTTTTGTGGTGTGGATTGTGCTCCTGCACACGATTTCTGGTGGTCTCGTGCCCATCTCAGAAGTCCAGGATCAGCTGAGGCGCTAGCTTCTCCAGATCCTCCACCTTTCATTACCACCCATGTCAGCTTCGTCAATGCATCGATGACCTACCCTACCGCCCACTCACCTCTAGAAACTCCCCACCCAAGCCCCCATCATCGGCCTCTGTACGCTCAAAAGTTGCTCTTGCTATAGCCTCTCTCACAAACGTCTCCATGTATTTGCCCACCAAGTCATTCGCATCCTTGCCAATCCCAACATTGCTGTCTTTGAAGTGGTGATGGAGTATTCGGGTAAGAAGCTTGGGGGGAATGGTTGGCGGAGGTTCTTGCGTGTCTGGGGGAGCCGGAGCTACAGGTGACAGCTGCGCGGCAGAGGATTGGAGCTCGTCTTCTGAAGAGCTTGAGGAGAAAATGGCAGCTTTGGATGGAGCTGACTTGCGCCGGGGAGTGGTCGATTTGGTGGCGGGCCGAGGGGGCTTGAAGGCTGTAGCTCTGCGCTTGGGCGCGGACTTTGAGGATTCAGGCATGATTAGACAGTTCGATATGCGTTACGACCTTGTCAGGTCTGCCAGACATCTGGTTGCTCCATAATGACTGGATGCGAAGTCCGTAAAATGGTCTGAAGCTGAGTATCCAAAGTCACATCCTTTAGCACGCGACGTCCTACGATACCCGAAAAGTTTGTACGAAAATCACCTTTCCGCATCACTTCTCGACAGGGATTTTCGAGATCGCTTAGTTCTACATTACTCAATAGCTAATGTTGTTAATACTACATGGCCTTATTATGCAGAACGAATTCGATTATCATAGAAATTTGTATACCTTTATTCTGTGTCATGAAGTCATACATCTTCATCTCTAGCTCAATACAACTGGTAATGTACGAAGGCTAGGACAAGGTGGGTAACATATAACTGTTGGGCGCCCTTCTACATTACTCCATAGCAGCTACTCTTCGAGTAATGTCCAGTCCGGGGCTACCAAGGGAAGTGGCTATTCAACGTTTCCAGCAGACAGCACTGGCAGGTAGTATCTCAGAACCTGGAATTTGTTATATTTTGAATGACTTGGGCGATGTGGGTGACGCGTGGAAAGGAAGCAAGGATAACCCCAGACCACAAGGATAAGGTTGCTCAAATCCGACAATGTATGTTCCCAGAAGTTGGTGCAACTTCTGCAAGGAGTATATCCACGGAGACTGAAGTAATGGTTTGGCCACCATCGACAATGATGGGTCAGAAGAGCGTCAGAATTTTTGATGTTCTGCTACCATACAACAACTTCCTCACTCGGTGGTGGCGATCATGACTTCTTGTTGTTCGCAAGGTTCTCCTGAATCATACCGCCAATCTTGCCATCGGCATTGAAGTTCTTGCCGATCATCCCTCCCTTATCAAGCGGACCGCCAACCTTCTGGGCAGTGCCGCCAAGTGCACCATCCGCTGTAAAGGAAAAGACGTTAACATGACGCTATCGGAAATTGGAAGGATCGGGCATACCATTGAACATTGAACCGATGGCTCCATCTTTCGAGAACATGCTGTTGCCAGTCCCAGTCGACTTTTCGCCTGCAGCGGGCTATCGCGACGTCAGTCACAATAGGGAACACTTGTGAGCCTGGCCACGTACGGTTTGGTTGACGGTTTCGTGGATACCGCTGGTCAGATCATTTCCTTGCATTGCTTTGTTGGCGCCTTCCTCCATCGTCTTTGCTGATTGGTCACCGTCCATAGTGAGTGTGCTTGATCTGTAAAGAGTTGTGTGGCCGAGAGAAGTTGAAGGAAAAGATTCTCCAAAAGTTACTTTACTTGAACAACAATGAATGTAAGGAAGTGTCGTCCATCGCATGAGATGGCGGGGTAGACGTCATACATCCGCGCGCGATGATGTCAAGGGACTTTCATTGGGATGAAAGTTAATACATACCCTATCATGAGGAACCTAAATTACATGTCTGAATGCCACCATGAAGGTATCCAAGCGTCAGAGCTCGGTACAAACACATGATCGCTGCCGCCGAAGTCCGGTAGGGGGTAACACCATGATGCACTCTCTCGACAACATCAGCTTGCGCATCCGGGCGGGGAAAGGTTTTCCAAGAAGAATCCATCAATGCTAGTAAAACACTCAATTTGCCTCGGTGTCTGTCTATAGGAACTAGCACGGGAGCGCATGAGCATTCAGTAGCGCTATTGTCAGCCATGTGAGTGACAGCTGCAGGAACCCCGTGACCGTACGACCTCGTGCAGTCTTCATTTTATATGGTATCCCACTTGGTGACACGGTGCACTTCTCAGGGGTTCATCGAGCTTGATGCATACTCACTATCGTCTGGGACCGTCTGGTTGAGTGTTTCGACCTAGCGACGCAAATGCTATCATGATTTGCCTTTCCAGCTATCTTTTTTTGATGGTCGTTCAGCCCCTCGTAAAGCCGTCAATACGTTTCTTTCAGAAGGTAAAGGGGCCATGCACCAGTCCTTGACTCTGTGTGGATTAGCACACAATGAGTGGCCGCAGCTGAGATGAGGCATTGCAGTTGCACGCTTGCTTGCATTGTGGAGGCTGTCCGTTCGGACTTTTGAATGTGGCATGAGACAAATGTTTAGTTGGTAGCCGAACAATTCCGATTGGTATTGGAGAAGGAGGCAGTGTTCTAGGTGGCCTGATTCGCTCTTTGAGAAAGGCGCAAACAAGGCTAACATGAGAGAATGTACCATTCCACTTTCTCAGTGAAAGGTGGTGGTGGTAGACGTTCCACACAAGTCGTGTCCAGACATCACGCCTGTCAGGGACCGGGACAGCCTGACCTGTTCTGGATCTTGCCGTCCTTGTATTGAATGAGACTTCTTGTAGCACAAAAAGTTAATCGTCCGTAACTCGTCAACAAGCTTGCATGATCAGATGCGGAGGACAAGCTCAACAGGCGAACGAGCAAAGAGGATGCAGCTTTCCACCCCAAGAGAAAACCCCCAAGCAGCAAAATGGCTTGCATGAAGCGAGAATCGTCATTGCGCCTCACCAACTGAGATCCTTGGGCTGAAGCACTGTAATACTCATCGAGCTGGAGGAATGCGAGAGAGCATAAAGGTACCTCTTCATGTAGAACGACTCACTGAGAGGACGTAGATAAGCTCATCCCTGAAATCTCTCGGATCCAGAGAGATAGGCGATGCTGTGGGCCCAGAAGGGAAAAGATCAACGACACTATCCCCTTTCGAAGATATAGACTAGGATTGGGGGAGCTAGCCAAAAGCATTGGCGCTCTCCACGATCCAGAACTTACTTAGAACTTAGAAGTCGTCGAAGGTGACTTCCCGCCGGGCGCCTGCGTTCAACGCCGCTGCCGCTTCATGGCCGAGGGCTGACTGAATGGGTTCAAAGCCGCCTGAGGGGTGCGAGTGGGCTCGACACCCTATCTATGCTCTGCTCCCCTTTATCTGCTGTTTGTTTCCTGTGCTTGTTGATCCCTGTACTGGGCACGCGAGCATTCCACGAAGGCTGCAGCTATCCTGCAACATCGTCTATCCGCACTCTCAGACTTTTGCGATGATAGCTTCCAAGCATTGTGTGACTCTCATTTCGACTGCATCTCATCAGCTGTGTTGATCAGCATCATCTGACAAACAAGCCGTCTGCACTTACCTTCCTTCCTACCTTGCACCATGCCTGCTCCAATTCGCTCTGGCGCGGCTACCCCACGGACATCAATCGACGAATACTCATCGATGGCCAATGCATTTCCACGACGGGCAGGGTCTGTCCTGAAGGTGTCCAAGCGTGACGTTGGTTTCATATCTCCAACAAAGGCCGACTTTTCCTTCGATGACGAGAGCGATTACGCTCCCACCGCCATCACGGACTTGCCAGACCTGATCGAGGAGAAGCAAATAGCTCGGACTGTTGATCGGGGCGCTCCAGGAGATGCCTCTTTAATGAACATGGTTAAACGCAACGAGAGCTCGAGGGCAGGTGAAGCGACGTCGAGAAGGAACACCCAATATTATACCGAAGTCTTCGCCTACCGAGAGCCCAATATGACACCAAGACAGCAGCTGCACAAGTTCTCGGTCTTGACGGCCGAGATTAAGACCAACGTGATCGTACGTAGCTTATCAGAATACCTTGATCAGCACACCTCGATCAGCACAGATTTTAGGAATGCTGAAACTTGGCTGTTACTAGATCAAGGACGAATATGTCTTCCTCAACGACCTCTCTCAGCAGCTCTCCCAACGTTATCAAAGACCAATGTCCTCGATCTTCATTACACTAAGCCACTCCGCCTGCTTGTTGTTCGCCGGTACTTTCGACTCCGCCTATCTTCTTACCATAACCGCTCTGCCTTCTGCTATCCAGCCTACGACGAACAAACGTAATGCTGCTCTCCTACAAAGCTTTTTGACAGACTCACTGGGTGTGGCCCTCGATCGCGGCATTGTGCGTTTCGTTGGTGTCGGAGAAGAGTACCTTGCAACAAATGGCAATACAATATTGGGAGAAATCGAGGCCTCGAGCAAGAACTCGGATGAAGATAACAGGCCGGATACGGCTATTGGAAGAACCAAAAGTCGGAGGAGATCTGTCAAACCAAAGGATCTGTCGCTGCGGACACGAAATAATTCCAAGACCAGCGTCAACGTCACCAGTCCACAGCCTACGAGCCCCTCCTTTAAAAGCCCCTCGCTTCCGGCAATACCAATCCAGCAGAGCGCCCTTGACAGGAACGCCGTGACGATGCAGACAATGGGGAGGAGGAAGAGTTTCTTTTCATTGTTTGGCAAGAAAAATGCTTGACAGATTCCCGCAATACGCACATTGGTGGACACGTACCTTGACTAACATCTTTCGTGTCGTGCACAGTCTTTGCGCGTTAACAGGGTTGGTTTTGGGTCCACATCCTTTGCTGATATAGCTCCAAGGCAAGGCTGACATGCTGGGATGATAGTGTATATGGGCCCGACAGCGTGGTTGCATCTATGGGTTGATCAGCATTCACGACTTCGATGGTTGTATGTTGGGTAGTGATAGCACGGTGGTGTTTGCAAAGGGATCATTGCATCGACACGAGGCAAACATATGTGGAATGATACGTCAAGTCTTTTGTCTGTTCACTGAATTATCCTTTCATTCTGCTTTTTCAACTCCTCAACTCTTCTCGTTTCCTCGTTGTTGTCGAAGAATGAATCCCCCTCCTTACCTGAACGCTGAATAGCCAGTACGAAAGGAAATGGATTGGTAAATTTAGGCAATGCATTTTGATCTGCAGCTCTAAAGATACTGAATGCTATTGATACTCCAGCTATCCACCCGTTGCAAGCCCACACCAATAAAGAGCTATCAGCGCCTGACGAGCACACCACAACCAGCAGGTCTTTGTATACAAGCTGGTTCTGAACACTGCGCGTCAACGTCCGCTTTGGGGTTCATGATGGCGGACTCGTCGTGGATCCGACGTCTCGAGACGGTCATCCATAGGACGTTTCGAACCTCTCTCAGGCCTGGCTGTAGCCAGAGACTCGCCCTCATGAGCAGTATTGTGCTGATCGTGTCTGTGAAAACATTGCTGTTCATGGCACTCTCCGCCGAGACTGACAGTGTCGCAGGGACGTGCACGAGCTAGGAACAACAGGCAATCGCTTTGGTGATCATTCAAGGGGGGGTGGTTGTGACACAAGTCTCCTCCACCCCCAATGTGACCTTTGCAGGTTCCCCAGAGGTAGAATTTCCGACACAGTTTTGCGTGTCTCAGGTATTTTATGAATCGATCATAAGGTGAAACATTCGGCACCCTATCACACAGCTTGCCTGCACTCTGATTCCAGATGCGAAATATCCTAGGCTGGAAATCGGGAATCTGCACAGACTTGTCTGTTGTTGGCCGCGCATTCGCTTGCTGTTGAGCGATAGCTGGACTTGGAACAGTTCGATCGAACTGAAGGTCCGCAGAACCTGGCTTGACCACGGGAGAAGGTGCGTCCCCTGACCCCAAGGCAAACACGGTTTTTAAAACGAGGGTTTTCTGCGAGCTGAGTGTATCGGCAGTAGATCCTCCATTGCACCCTTGTAGCAAAGTCAAGCGATCGTACGAGTCCGGATCGATTCCAATATCCAGGAGAAATTTTCGGTACTGCGAATCGTGCGAAACCCCCAGGATGATGTGCCCACATTTTGGATCGGCGATGTAAAGCTTCAATCTTCCTAAGAGAAAAACAGATGGATCGTCAGTATCCTAGCCCCAGAGCATGAAGGTCGTTCCGAGCGCTGAACTTACCGCAGACTTTTTCATCGACCCTGGTGATGCCTTTCGCGAACGTGATTATCTCGGCTAAGGCGTGAGCCCTGTTGAACTGGCCGAAGAATTGTCGTAGCTCTGGATCGAGTGCGGATCCCATCTGTGGGCTGTTTGCTTCGGATGGGACTACTGCGCCGACGTATGCGCGAATTTGAATTATCGCCGTCTTAGAATCGATGCCAATGGTTGTAAGGTAATCTTCAACTCTATGCAGTAGCTCTTGGACAACCGCCTTGCCACCCTTCTCTCGATCCTTGATGTACTTTGGCTGGAACTTTGCCGATTTGATGATCAGTATACCAAATAAGGTACCCGCCTGTCACAGCGCCGCAAGAGAGCACTCACTTGGAAAGCTTTGAAACTTGCATCAAATAACACCGCAACGTAGGAAGACGAATACTGTACATTGGTTGTGCTCTGAATCGATCTTTGATCAGTAACGCCTTTCCACCGCAGTGAAAGACATACTTACTGTGGAAGCTGGTGTTACCTCCTTCAGTTTCTTCAGCTCTTGCTGTAAACCACGACGAGCCGACTTTTCGATCTCCAGGTCATCCGTGGTCTGTGACAAGACGTTCTCCTTGTTTGTCAATTCACTCCTCAGCAGCTGCATTCCCACACTGATCAGTATTCGCAAGTGACCGTAGGGTTAAGCTTAGTCCATGGACAAGCTTACCTGAACCAGATCATCCTTCTCCTTGCCGATCTGCTTGATACGTCCCAGTGAATGTACCGTCTGTTCCACTACACTATCCTGTGAATCCATGAGAGCGGTGATCTGTGGGTCCTCTCGTTGTGATTGTCGTGGGAAAGGTGAGGTCCCGACTCAGAAATATCTTCACTTATAGTCCTTGTACCATCTACTTCACTTCCGGCCCGTCCAACACATCCTCTGAAAATAACACATTGACGGAATCACGGAAGGGCTGATCTGCCCAATTGAGTCCATAGCTGGAAAGGCATTTCGTTGAGGGTGGATATCAACGCCTACTACAAGGACCTCAAATCACACTCAGCTAGCTAGCGATACTCCATCCACTATCCCACCATCAACACCCCAAGCCGACAACAACATATACACCCCTACACCCGCTTCCAGCAACACTGCAAAAACCCATCAACTCTCTACCGCGGCCTCGCTGATTATCACATATCGTACTCGTAACGAAAATGACGATCCCCAACACTTTTATTGGACTTCTGCGATGTGTTGAGGTTTTGTCCGTGGAGACCTCGCTCATACGAGTCCGGAATTGAAGGCCTTTGGGCGGGTGGAAAGGGGGCTTTCGATGGCTTCGTTGGATAGCTGGCTGTTGGTCGTAGGGGTTGGGGATGAGTATTTAGGCTGTGACTGGAGAAATGGTGTATTGATTTTTCTGAGTGGTAATTCGAAGGTGTGGTATCGACGGCCCAAGAAAGGAACGGCTACGGTATCATCGCGGATCCATATTTGATTCCCATATATACGAGGGGTCTTCTCTCCTCCTCGACAACGACTAAGAAACCCTTTCCACTAGTCACAACATAAAAACCATATCCAGTATCCCCAGTTCCCCTCATACTCTTATATTCTTTCGAAAAACATCACAAGGCTATCGCTCCTGCTTTCCAAGTCACTACACAAGCAACCATTATCCTTCCCTCCCAGTAATCCCCACGCTCCCAACTCAGCACGCCTGGTGCACCTTCTATGATAGCATACTCGCATTCGCTCCCGCTGGATCTCAAAGTCAGGAGAATGAACAGCAGCTATATTCCCCAGGCGCATTTCCCCAGACGCTGCTTTTGTGGTTCCTACTCCTCGCCCACCTCTTGTTGAAGATGTCTGAAGAGCACGCAGCATATGGGAAGCTGCCCGGCGGCGGATATAGTGGGCTAAGTTGTCCACCTCATGAGGCTTTAGTAAATGAATCAGTAGCATGTGGCGCATATTAGGCAGCGGTGTTCATGCTTAGCCAGCGCTGATGCTGGAGTTGTTGATTGGGGATAGATGGCTGTCAGATAGAATGGCGCTGGAGGTCGCAATTGGATGAGGTAGCTAATCGGGCGATGGTATGAGAAGATATGGGGCGTAGGTTATGGCTCTGCTCCAGAGAGCGGTTGCTGGCGGAGGTGGAGATTGAGATAAAGGTTGAGGGGGGATGGGGCTGAGGATAGGGGAAAGTAGGGCGGTGCCAATCAAATGGACATCTGAATGCGGCGGGTCACTTTTGCTGTGCGTGGATTTCGCTATGGGTACGTCCTTGGGGAGCTGTACTCCTGGATGCTGAGAGGGAGGTTGCTTGAGGGAGGTAAACTCGAGACTTGCCCGATTCGAACGTGAGAGGAAACGTAGATATCGACGTGAAAGTGAACAGACGTTTTCAACGCATCAACCCGATTTTGCAGCAACCGTCAGAAGAGGAACGAGACTTTGCATTCTCCCACCCATGCCTTCTCATCTGCTATGTCTGCGTCGCAGAATTCGCAGTCTCATCTCTTTTGAAGTCCCGACTCCGCGCATCACGGTCTCAATCGAACTTGACGCTGCTTCGAAGACTTATTGATCCCTTTCTATCGTTTCCAGGCGCCGAACAATCTTCCCAATGGACTCGGACTGACTCGCCAGCATTGAGTGTATTCCTTTGAGTATTGCATCTTGACGTTCCCGATGCAGCCGGTATTGGTACTGCTCGTATCTAGTTAGATAAGCTCAGTGGTTTGATCTCATTATTGTCACTCGTCGCCGGTGGCAAACATGGAGGGGGAAAGGAGGCATGAGAGGAGGGCGGCTACACACCTTTTCACTCTGAGCCTTAGTACATCCATCGCTGCATCCTTCTCGCCAATCTTCTTATTTAGCTCAGATTGTAGCGCCGCGAAGATACCACGAGAGTTTCGTACGGACCACTTGTGTTGATGCAACGGCGAAAACCGCGCTTTAAGAGTACGGAGGCTCTTCAGTTTATTTGTAGCTTCAATGGCCGCTTTCCCCACAGCTTCTGCTCGCTCACGGTCATCCTCGTGTTCCGCGGATGTACTGTTGAAGTATGCTCCGGAAGCTGAGAGTGCGTGTGTGCATTCATCCATCGAAATCGTCAATGACCTTAATAGCTGTTTTATTCTTTCAATGCCGTGGTTGTACGCAGAGACGTAGAATCTCAAAGCAGCGGAAATTGCGATCGTGAATGTAATAAGTCCGGCAATGTTGGCTGACAATGGAGAGAGGACTGTCATTGCATGGAACATAATTAGTACAGAAGGCAGTTGTCGTATTCGCTACATCTGCCATTTTGAACGATGGATGTTGTAATGAGGCGAATAAATAACATTGAAGATGGACAGTATTGAGGTGTAACGCATCGTACGAGGCTGCCAAGCAGCGAATCATTTCTCTGCGTTTCACGCTCGGTACTTCGCGACAGACCTTGTCTCGTTGTTAGCAAGACTTGGAAAGTAACGATGTTCGAAGTTCCAATGGCCTTGTTGGTTCCCGAAGGTATATACCTCTCGATTCTAACAGGCTCTGTTCCATCCAACAGTGTGTCTTGCACCATCCGTCGGCCAACGTCAGTATAAGTGATCATTGTCATTTCCTCGAATCTGTAATGTGAAGCTCAACTCATAGACCAAGAGGTAGTAACATTCGGATGAATTGCCTTTTTTCAATGTTGTCGAGTGATTTGTCCACCAACGAGTCGTCAACGGCGGTTTCCGACAGGAGTGGATGAGTGCCAAAGCATGGGTATATCTTGCCATGGACATGAAACATTCGCTCGATCCCGACCTGTGATGCATTCGACATCACTTCCTTTACATCTCATATCAATCCCGACCCGTACCTAGCGCCACCCGCTCCAAATCGGAATGCTCACCTTGAACGCCAGACTCCATCCCCACACGATCTTTGTTTCCCGCGCTATTGGAGCGCTCCACTTACAATTTCCTCAATACCTTCAACATCCTCCCTTCCTATCCTTCCCCAACCCTCTCCTTCACCCTTCCCCACTACCTTCCTGGCCCGCCCTTCTATATACGCTCGTCGCTCCTCCCTCTTTCCCTCCCAATCTACCCCTTCCACCACCCCTTGCAAACTCTGCAACTTCGGTCTCAACGCCTCTAGTTGTGCCCTCAGCGCCGGTAATTGTGACGTAGCGAATCCGGCGCGGGTGGTCAATGGGGTGCTGCTCGCATTATCCTGCGTGAAGGAGAGATTAAGAGGAGCGGCGGAGGGGTGAGAGGTCAAGAATGAGAGATTTGAGGGAGAGAGGTCGTTTGAAGGCGAGACGAGGGTTTGGAGCTGGGTGATGAGAGCGGCATTTGACGTTTGTTGGCGGCGGAGGGCGTAGTTGAGTTTTCGAGTTTCTTGGAGCTTGCGCCGGAGGAGGAGGATTGATTCCGGGGTTGGGGCGTTGGGCGGCGGCGGCAGTTGGAGATTCTGTGGAGGGGATTAGCTCGAGATATCTGTATCTGTTTTTCTCTCTTCGTAGATCCATGCTGCGAGAAGCTCGGAGTGGACGAGACGCGGCTGAGCGAGTAAGGGAACAGAAAGAGCGCACCTCATAGTGCCCCAACCGCATCCACGGACTCAACCCCTCCTCTACCGTCAAGATGTTGCGCAGTGTGTAGATCTCAAACTTGTCAAAGGTCTTGTCCGCACTATCCACGAGCAGCGTCTCCAGCTGATGACACCCATTTTCAATCTCCTCTTGCATATCATCCTTGATCTGGTCCTCGATTTTCTTCTTCGGTTTTGCGCCTGTCGAGGGTGCGGGAAGTGTGGCTTTCGTAAAGCCGAGCTGAGCAGGCGGGAGATTTAGAAGACCCGTCTCAACGGCTTCAATGGCACGGTAGATGATGGTATTGACCGCGTTGATTATATCGTCGATCAGAGACTGCGGGGCGCGTTAGTATTGAGGGTGCGATGCGGTAAGGGGACCGCACTAGAGGCGTATAGCGGAAGTGCTCGGTAAGAAGCTCATCATTTGAAGGATTTGAAGCCATCACAGAAACCATTCTCTTTAAGAACGAGGAAGAACACAATGGCATGGACGGCAGAACGATGCTCGGGGGTTTGGGAAGACGCGATGTTTATGCCAAGACCGAGGTCTTGGCACGCGTATTCAAGCGCCAAATCCACTTCATTTCCAGATTGATGGTGTAGAAGGAATTCAATTAGAACCCCCTTTTGTCGTCCATTTCCACAGCAACGTTCTGACAGAGGAAGCTGCGTACATAGCTGATGACAAACTGTGACCGCCAGTATCCAGATCAAGTTGAGCCAGTTCAGGCGACTATATAAGGGGCAACTTGCTCCTAATCTCGAGTGAAGGGCGTCCGCTTGCCTCAGTACTCAGACCTGCCTGCAGAAAAACCTTTAACCCTAAAATCAACCCTAAATACTCGCTTAAGTTAGGACGGCGCTAGGGTTGAAGCTAGACGGTAGCTTATGCGCAATGGCTTGAACTAGATTTTAGTATGCCTAAACACGTCCAAATTCGATATAAAGAATATTATAGCAAGTTTTTAGATTTTTTTTGCAACAAATCTAAGAGCAACATAATTTAATTTGAGAAAAAATCGACTTTCTTGTTAATAAATGCATCAAAGTTGCTTTCTTACAATTTAAGAATATTGTTAATCAACTTTATTACGCAATATAATGTTGACTATAGTTATTATAAGTATTATTGTTGTTTGATTTGCTACTCTTGTCTATACTTTATCTAGTAATATTAGAATTAAACACGTATTATATTTAACGCGCTCTTATTGTCGCCTTCAAGTCGTAATTCTCGAAAAAATCGAAAAATCTAATGCTTATTACACAATTTTTAAGCTCGACTAAATTTTACATTTTACGTTCGAAGCTTTTTACAATCCTATTATTTAAGCGATCGATCAATTGAAAATCTTACAAGTGCTTGAATCTACTCAATTGTTATTGTTGTCGCATATTAGATACTCTACATTCGCGTTTCGAGAGGCAGATCGAGCTAATAGGGATCAAGATATTTACCAGATTCTACAGATCTCATAGATCTATCTACCCTACGTACTCAAATTCGTACTCTCGAGGCAGAATCTACTTGGAGAGCTCGTTTTGTTTTCTCAAAGTTCGACAAAGTTGCGAAACCTTCATCGAATTAGACTACATCTTGGCGCGTAAAGTTTTGATATTCGCGATGCGCACGAACGTTTGCAATTGCTCGCTAGTTGCACAGTTGCGTCAAATCTTCATGTTTTTCGCTTTAAACATCAAATTTCGTCGATTCGAGCAAACTTTACTTTTGGGACAAATTTGATGGATCAAGAGAACGTGTGCGCATCTCACGTAGGCAGACCATGATTGGCATACAGGACAGGCGCATTCACGGGCGCATTGTTGGGATTCACGGGCGCAATGTTGGGGGATGCCAAGGTCGTCTCTCGCAAAGCTTGACTTGGACCCCTAGATCCTCGCAGGTGATGCAAGATTCACGAGCTTTGATCTTGATCTCGCACAAAGCCCAGATATTAGTAACAAAAAACTGCGACTTTTGTTATGGTAGATTTGGGTACATCTAGGACTAAAGTTAGGGTTTATCAAATGCGAATGTATAAATCTAGATTAATTGCGTTGAATCGAATTATTAAGTTCGAATCAAGTACTCGATTCGAATCTTAACAATTCGTATTAACTCAATTCGAAAGTTTTGACAATTCGATTCCTAAAGTTGAATCGACAATTTGAATCGATTTCTATACTTGAAATCGAAACTCGACTCGAAAAAATCGATTTAAATTGTCAAGACTATTATTTTTAGTAAATTTTATTATTTTTAATAACAATTAATTGATAATTTGATAGAAATAGTTAATCTATTTAAATTAATTAATAAATATATTAGGAATTTCTCTTTATAAATGTATTACTATTGTACGTTATCTAGTAATTAGTAAAAAATCTAAATTTAAACTTAATTTATACTATTTTTAGTATTCTTAACATTCTTGACGATATTCTTGACATTTTTGACGATTCGATTCGATTTCTAATATTAAAATCAAAAATCGAGTCGAATCAAATCGAGTCAATTTCAAAATAATAGAAATCGAATTAAGTTTTAAGCCAATTTCTAATATTGAAATTGTCAAGTCAAGTCGATTTCTAAAGTTGAAACCGAAATCTAATTTAACAATCAATCTATATAAATCGACGCAAGAACAATAAATATATTTGGAATTAACAAAAGTTGTTTTTGAAGTTAAAGTTGCGCTTGCGCAATTTTAACTCGTATTTAAGCACTTTACAATAGAATAATCTCGCAGCTTGTAATATTTTACAATAAGATAATCTCGCAACTTCTAACACTTTTTGATCAACAAATATCGACAAAATATAAGCAATTATTAACACAATATATATAATAAACACGTATATAGTATTTGCAAATACAATTATTCTAATTATAATACTTTATCTCGCACAAGTTATAAGATTATTCTTAAACGCACTTATAGACATTGTCGTATATTTTTGCTTAAATAAGATTTATTTACTATTGTAATTGATTTTTATCTTAAATATTAAATATTGTTCTTAAATCTTCTAGCAAAATTATATTTTAATATTGACGCTTACTCTTTATAGATAGTTTACATTATCTATTATAGCGTTCGTCGATCGCTTGAAGCTATTGCACTATATCTTGTAGCGCTATTTATAAATAGTTAGGATTAAACATAGAATTTATTCTAGAATTAGGATTTGTCGAACATTAAACATAATTCTGCAAAGAAAATCTAAGAAAAAACTTTCAAACACGCTTAAATTTAATTTTTGAAAATTACTTATTAACGCAACGTGCAATTGTGTCAATTGATGCGTTATTTAAATCGTCTAATTGTTGCGCATCGATTAATGCTCAATAATTATAATAAGAAGAGATAATTAATTTTTAATAAGTTAATATCTTCTCGAAGACATTTACGAACACAATATTATTTTGCATGTCAATGTTAAAAATTTGCTTATTCGTATCTAAAAGAAGAAACTTATGTCTATATTTATTGTAAAACAGTTGTTCGACAAGATAGCTTGCTATTTAGAGCTATTAAGAAATTAATTTACGCAAACGAACGTAATAAACGTTATTGACAAGCTAATTGTCAAAATTAATTGCAATTATAAAAAAATAGAGAAAGATATTACAATTATACGCAAGATTATAACGAATTTCTCTTTATTTGTTTTCTTGCTCTTCTTTATATATTTTAAAAACAACTCTTAGAATTAATTATTTATAGTTTTCTTCAAAAGCGTCTCGAAAGCATTTACAATTATTAAATCGAAATTAGTTATTAACAAGAACGCAAAAATCGTTGTACGTTTAAACGACAACAAATAGAAACAAGTATTGCAAAAGACACTTTTTTAAAATATAATTAGGAACATTAACGCGCGTATTATGCAATTTGAGACAACAATTAAAGACATTAAAGCAATAAAGAAGTTTTCTAGTAAAGACATCGCAATTTACACGATTAATAAAGAGAAAACTATTAAGCTAAGAATTAACAATGCTTGAATTGCTATATTAGAAAGAAAAGCAAAAGCGATTATCTTGACATACGCGATAATAATTAACGAAGTTAAGATTAAAAAATAAAATCTTAAAAGCGCAAAATTGCGCGCAACGATTATCTAGAAGATATAAAATCAAAATATAAACATAAAGAAGCTTAAAGATATAAAGATAATATAAATCGATTAAAGATAACAACAACTTGCTTAAGATTAAAAATACGCATTTATAATTGTAAAGATCTTGACATCGAAAATAACTAATATGATTTTTAATTTTAGCTTAATAATAAGTAAACAAATTAAATCGATATCAATATACAATAAAGCATGCAAAATTATACAATACTTTAAATGTTATTATTACGAACACATTATAATTTAATGCACAAAAGAGAAGAAATGCGATTATTGCGTCGAATTTTACGCTACTAACTTTAAGATTTACTTAATAGACTTCAAATTTAAATGTTGTTTGTATAAAGAAAATTATAAATTATAACAAAAGAATTGCTTAAAAAAGCGAAAAAAAATACAACAAATAATTATTGAAAAGAAAAATATATCGCATCGATTCTTAATTAAGAAGATGACAATAGTTAAGAACAAGTTTTATTTTAACAAAAAAAAGAACTTCGATTATTTAGAATTACAATTAATAACTCTAAATAAATCGAAAATTATAAGCAAAGAATGTACGAAAAAATAAAGCGACAAAAGATCAAAAAAAGAAGCTATCTTTAAAAGAACAATAATATTAAATCTATCGTAAACATTAGCGAATCAAAAACGAAATTCTTGATTTATATTATTTACAAAATTAGATAAAGAAAGAGAAAAAATTCTATATAAAGAATTGAACAAAAAGAACTTCTACTTAGAAATTAATAAAATATTGTTAATATTAAAAAATATCAATATAATAACTTGCTTTAGTTAACAATTATATTAGAAAATTATACTTTATTAATACTATAGTACAACGTCAACAAATCTAGATTAAAGATTATAATATTACTGTTTCAGAGTAAAGATATTACGAATTTTGACATATTAATTATTTAAGAATTATAAAAAAATCTCTATTAATTTATTACGAACTACATTACATAAATAATAAGAACACTAAAATATACTTCTTTGTTAATAAAGGTACAACGTTTGTCTTATATATAATAACGTATAAATTCAAGAATCTTTGCTCTTTTACTTTAAGACTAGCGAAAAAAAGAACAATTAACATATACAACATCTACAATTTGTACAAAAACAATAAAAACAAAAGCAATCTATTACTTTTACGTGCGACGTTAGCAAAGAAAATTAATAACAAACATATTGTAAATGAGAGATTTTAATTTTTATTATCTTAAATAAGAAGACAACAAAGTAAAAGCTAATACAAACGCTTATAAGCTAGTAATTATAACAAAAGAGTTTAAACTAAAGAGAACATTATTAAAAGATACAATTACTTAAAGACAAGAAAGCAAACAAAGCATTATTAATTTTAGTTTTGTTATTTAACTTTTACGTAAAAGTTTTATCGAATATAATGTCGCAAAGAATATAAACAATTACTTAGATTATTATTCTATACGTACGATATTTAATTTACACACAATAATTGCAAAGTTTATAAAGAGAAGAAATTAAGACAAAACAAATATAGAGATTCTACAAAAAATTCTAAACAAAAAAATTATTAAGAAGCTAATATTTATATTGCTTAACAATGTCTTTAACAACTCTAAAAACGAACTAGATACACAAGTAAATAATTTAGTAAAAACAATTAGAGCAATTATTAAGAAATTTATATTGTTCGTTAAAATTTGTTTTAAATCTAAAGTAGATTTTACGAAAAAATGCAAAAAGACTTTTTGTAAAGTTAAAAGACATTGTCGCACATAATAGCGTAGCAAAAGCGACAAAAACTAAAAAAAAAATATATAATTAAAATTTTTTTTAAAAAGATAATGCAAAAAACTATAAAAACTTAATTTAAAAAAAATCAAAAAAGAATTGCAAATTAGTCTCTAAAATATAAAGTAAATGCAAATAAATATACTTAAGAACGTTGTAAGAAGTTTGCATTTTATTATTATATAACTATTTATTATTATTATTAACAATTGATTTTAGTAAAAAAGCAAACATTCTTTTAAAAGTATTTTTTTCGTTATTTTTACAAGTAAACTTGTCAAATATAGCAAATAATCAATATAACTAAAATTTAATAATAGATAAAATTACGCAATACAAAATAATAAAACTTATAGCGTTAACAATCTTAAACAAGATCTTAAATAATAACAAAACTACTAACAAAATACTAAAGCAAATTGATATTATTATAGTATTATATTTACATCGCATATACAATGTCTATTTAGAGAAAAATAATTGTTTAGAACATTTTCGCAACGCGATTATTATAGTTTTACGCAAATTAGACAAAAGCAATTATTTTATAGTTACGTCTTATTGTTCTATAACATTTCTTAATACTTTAAGCAAAATATTCGAGTTTATGTTAATTAAAAGAGTTAGTTATTTAACGAAAATGCACAAGTTATTGTCGAGTATTTATATAAGAGCAAGATAATTTGTTTTAACAAAATACGCACTATATTATTTAGTAAAGAGAATATATATAATATAAAACAAGAATAAAATAATTACAACTTTATTGCTAAATATATTAGAAGCATTTGACAACGTATTATGCTTAAGATTATTGCACAATTTGCGAAATAAACAAATAGATAAATATATAATGCGATAAATCGAAAGTTTTTTAAGCAATCGAATTACTATTCTTAGAATTAAGAAATACAAGACGAACAAAGTTAATATTACAATAAATATATCGCAAGAATTATTATTGTTATTAATTCTTTTTCTCTTTTATAACGCTTTGTTGTTGAAGAAGCTATACAATAAAAATATTGTAATTTGCGACTTTGTAGACAACGTAATTCTATTAATTAAAGAAGACAATATTAAAGTTAATTGCGAACAATTAATCGAAATATATAAAAGTATGTGTAAGAAGTAAGCTTATACGCACAAGATTAAGTTCTCTTTTAGCAAATATTAATTGTATTACGTTATAAGAAAAAAACAAGATATTAATAATGCAATAATTATCAATAAGAACACAATAATAATATTAAAGAAAGCAATCAAATATCTAAAAATTATGCTAGATAATAAACTTAATTAAAAAGCTCAAATTAACAACAACAAGACAAAGACACTTAAAATTATAAAGATTTTAACAAGTCTCGCAAAATCGACATAAAGAATTAGATTAATTAAATTAAAATAAATAATGTATGCGATATTTTTGTCTTAACTTACTTATAATTGCTTAATATAATATATATTTTACAAGAAAAAGAATTATTTAAAGAATATTGTTAACAATTTATCAAACGTTTAATATAGAGCACAAATAGACTGATCGTCGGGCTAGATTTCGGTATCAACATTCTAACTCAACCTAGATACTCGATACCAACCTCTTGACTTGGCTTGAAATCGACTTGAGTCAACGATTTCTTAACTTGGCTCGATCGACTCGCCAAGCAATCGAAAATGACGTCAAAATGCCAAGATTTTCTATTTTTAAAAAAATTCGCATTATTTGAATTACTAAAAATAGTTTAAAAATAATAACGCACAAATAACGTACAAATGCATTATCTAAATGCATTACTATATAATATTATAAACAAATTAATTAAATTAATCAATTTGATTAAGTTGATTAATGCACTTTTTTAAAAATAATCTAAATTTTTCGAGTCTTGGCGAGTCGAGCCAAGTTATACGCTAAGTACTTCATATCTACCCTTTGACTTGACCCAAATACTTGGGCCAAGATTTCTAACCCAAATTGGGTCTTGGCGAGCCGAGAACCTGGCTCGAACTCGATGACCTAGCTCGACGCGATCAGTCTAAGCACAAAGAATTATTATCGAAATTTACAAAATTATTTTACGTTTAATCTTATAAATTAAGACATACTTCTTATCAATGTATATATATTTGAATCGAATAACAAGTCTAACGACGCTTAGAATAGTTATTAGCTCGACATACAATATTATAGTAAAAAATAAATTTAAGAAGAAGAATCGAATTATAAGCTCGTTAAAGAAGCTAACAAAAAGATTGAAAAAAAAGACAAATACTAGTATTAATAATTTAGAGATTACTATATTATTTGTAGCGTTGTTACAATAAATTTTATCAATTATTGTTATTAGTTTAAGCAAAAAAATAATAAAAGAAACGCACAAGAAGCTATTAAGAAAGATAGATGCTTTAATAGTATATATTGACAAAAGCAAAATTAATAAGAAGATAGAAGCAACGATTGTTTTGTTATATAAAACGATTAGAATTTATCTAGAACTAAATATAATATTTATTGTGTATTTGACAAAATTGTATAAAATTATTTTGATCTCAATACTAGCACATATATTTGAACAAGACAAGATTTACGTAATTATATGTATAGACAATTAAGCGACAATTAGAATAATTAAGAACTTAGACAATAACTTAGATTAATATCTAGTCAAAAGCATAATTAAATTTATTAACATTCTTCGCAAAAAAAATATAGAGATTAAGCTATACTAAGTATTGACGCATATAAATATTAAGAACAACGAAATAACAAACGTTGTCGTTAAACAAGCAACAAAATAAAGACAAAAGAAGAATAGACAAAACAAACTAATAAAATATAATACAAATTAAATAATAAATTTTGCGAAACTAATTTATTATCTTAGAAATGCAAGAAAAATAACGCTAATCAAAAAAATTTGACGACAATAAATTACTCTATAAAACAAAGATAAAATTAACAAAGAAATATACGCTTTGCAATTAAATTCGAAGAAATTAGTATTAAAGTTTTACGACAATTTAATCAAGAATCTTAGCGCATTTGTAATGCAAATAAGAATAGAAAAAATAAAACTTCGTTTCTTTCTATTTTGACAAAAAGTGCTTAATATCGAAACAAAACGCTATTAATATAAACAAGTATTACAAACAATCAAATATATTTTGTTTACGTGCAAAAAATACATCGATCTTAGACAAAACTTGTAAAAAGAGAAAAAGAAAAAAAAGACTTAAGAAGAGCTTAATTTAAAAGCTATATTTACTAATTCTTATAACTTGAAAAAAACAATTACATTTATAAAAGAAATCGAATTTATTAATTAATTTCGAGTCTTAATTGTAGAGAACTACTAGAGCATTCAAGATAAAATGCATTAAATCGAAAACTTACATGGCAACATAAAGTACGAGACGAGAACTAAGATAATTGTGCTCAAAGAAATTGTTTTATTTAGAAAGCGTATATAGAAGACGTAGATAGATAATCAATTAGGCTTCGCAAGAAGTTTGATTGATTAATTGTTACTAGTCGCATAGCATTCCCAAATAGGGAAGGCTCGAGTGCTTAATGAAATAATCAATCAATCAATCAATCAATCAAGAAGATCTAAGTACTGAGGCAAGGCGTCCGCTTGGATGCGACAGTTGCTGAAACAAGATAAGATTGATGGGTACAATCTGGAATTACGAAGATCGGCGCTTGTTGGATTTGAGCGTACGAAAGGGAATTGGGCTTCTTCAGGGTGCTGCTGATACAGTTTTACACTTACACTTGATATAGGGTCGAGCATACCTAAGTCGCACAGTGATAGCCTTTGCTCTTGCGTTTCTACCATTCCCTTCGTCATGGATTCCTGATTTCTTGGGGCATTATTAAACACTTTCAATGTGTTTTGATGCAATTTCAGAATGCGCCGACGTCCGTCTCACTATTGTATCACTCGATGCTCTACCAAAGATAACATCTAGGGATCCACAAGTTGCGAGCCCACTACGTAAGAGCTCTAGATACTATTTTAGACTATACAGAGCACAGCTTTTCAAGGTTTAGGTAACGGAGTATACGAGCAAATCATGATGCCGGCGAAGACACTATTTGTGATATCTGCCCTTTGATGTCCTGTTATCTTTTTCATCATCACTATTAAATGTATTACATCTCATATAGCCAGACATCGATGTGGGCCTGGGACGACCATAGTGCTCCGTAGGCTGACACAAGCATGGGTGGCGACGCCGTTCTCGGTGCTGTACATACCGTCAGTACTATGTGGAATATCAGCCCTCGATACTTCGGAAGTGTGTTCGAATACGGGCCTAGACAAAGTGCTCCAACCATTTGGTGATATCGCTAAGATGAATGATCACAGGTATCGTGTATGCTACTACACTGAGCATGGGCATTGCGAGGGTTCACGTCTGATTCTCTTTGTCCTTTAACATCGATCTGCCGACGGACCACGCCAGCAATGCTCCATCCGGATGGCAATGGAGATCTTTCATTCTGCCCGGCGACTTTAATCATTTCCTCTGCCTCGCTTTGGCCTACTGCATGCGGCTCAAGTTCGTGCGACTCACGCTGCACAGGCCAGGAGCAGTCAGAGTCATGGAGAGTGCTACTATTTATTGGAGAGGCGTTTTCGGCAAGGTCAGGAGCAAGGCACCCGCAGAACTTGTGCTTCATTTCCTGGCGATGATCCGTTGAAATGACAAGGATAGTCTGTTACATCACGAGCATCGGTCTGCACCTCCTGCTGCTAGCGATGGCCAAGAGTACCTGAATGGTGCCGACATGAATGTGGCCGCTGTTCACCTAATCCGGAAGACCAATGCCATGAAGGCTCATCCCGAGGGTTCAGTGCCGAAATGAGCCACATACGGCGTCGGTTGACAATGCTACCTCACAGCGAAGAGTGAAGGGAATGGTGCCGGATGTATGATTCTCTGCATGATATCACGCAAAGGACGCTAGAGATCTCTAAAGGCAACGAAGCTCCCGCGATGTTCCATTGTATCCTGCTAAAGGTGTTAGCATGAGGCACCGGGAACTGTCTCTCAATGCACAAAAGTCTTATGTGCGATGCGTTGGTAAGGTGCAATTTTCAGAGCTGATGATATCGCGGCTAATCCTCGTTCCTGCTGCGCTGTCATATGCGCCAGTCGTCTTTTCAACGCTCTGCATGAGTGAGGGTTTCTCTCTCTTCTGCTATGGGTTACCCTTGGTTCTTTAATAAATCATATTTTGAGGAATGCCAAGATTTGGTGCACCGCTTCTCACCAGCGCATGGAATACGTCTCCTGCCAGCACCCTTGCGCTCCATTTACGTTCATTTACATAGAGATGAATCGTTTGGCTCTTTGGAATGCCTCACTGATGGCTCCCGATATTAAGGAGACAATCTGACCGTAGATGCGGCTGTAGGAGACTAAAACAGTCACTTGAGCGGTCTTTTGAGCAAGTTTGTCCGCCACCACGAGATAATATCAGATTTCGCAAGCCAGAGCTACCACACGTCCCAATGAGGAAAGTCTCATACCCAGATACTCTCTTAGGATATGTCAGATCCCCGTACATTTGGTTGTCCCTATTCAATATGAATCCCGTCCACTTGCACTCCTGTTCTCTACAACTTCGACAGGGAAACAAATCCAAATTCTAGGGCCCCATCCGGTTATTTGTACACCTTAAAGCTTCCACGCTTCCACGATCCCCAATCACGATGCCGATCACCATCGTGCTCGGCAACGCCGAATATTGCGTTATGCTTCTTAGCTTAGCAGCCGCCATCGCTGTGAAATCAGCATCGGGTATCTGGGATGATGCTGCCTGCAAGGCTCGCATAGAATCTCTCGAGCAGACAGTCCGCTCGTTGAAGGAAATACCACGACCGAACCCAAGTGGCCGCATGTTGGAGCCGGAGGAAAGAGCAAGCGATCTTCAGCCGCTTACAAGCAGCAGCACACCGACTTTACAGGCCTGGCAAAGTGCAGAGACTGTCACTCTTAGTCCATTCAGGCCCAAGCTCGCTACTAATGATCACAGCGAAAAGCTTGCGGAGCTGGCGAAACATTTGAAGGCTCGCTGCAGCACAATGAAGACAGGGGTCGTCCACCAAGATTCGGACACGGACAGCGCTATGGCACAACTGCCATATGAGAAGCAGGAACATTGTGCATTCTTGACCAAGTTGCCTCTAGAGCTACGAAAAATGGTCTATGAGCATTTGCTCGTGTCTGACGAGATCATCACCCCTGACCGGCAAGTCCTTGGTGAGGAGAGAGGGATTTATCTGGAGCTCAATGGCGTTGACTATACGCCGGCGAAAGGACTTGACGCAACAATCCTTCAGTCGTGCGAGGCAATCTATCACGAGGCCTACCCCGTCCTCTATGGCCAGAACGTTTTTGAATTCCAAGATGCCTACGACATTTCCGGCTTCAAATCAAGAGGAACCAAGTCTATACACTGTATGTCATTCTTTTCTTTGAGTTTCACTGGAAGCCGTGCGCCTTCTGTGCTTGTATCCGACGCGCTAGCACCAACAGGTGCTAATCTGCTTTGCCAATCCTGTCGAAGCCTTGTGATCACTCAATTGACGGACTGTGCAGATCCAGAAGTACGAAACTCACGATTTCGTGTGAATTCGATCAGAGACCCAATTGGAAGGCTTTCCAGGATACGACATATATCATATGACATGTCGAGAGCAACTCACTTCAGCTCGCTCGCTGGGAGATGGAAAGGGGCTCTCGAGGAGGGATTAAGCTTTCCGGCTATCGAGACCCTTCAGCTTGGCTTTAGGGGCTGGGAACTCATGGACCGCGGGAATCAACGCCTTGTAAGTTGATGACCAGAACTCCCACTTCCTCTAGGCTTACAAATCATTGCAGTTACATCGCATCATCACCAAATTCAAGATATCAGGCCAGGGGGACATTGACGGTGACGGTGCTGCTGTGGGCCTCAGAAAGCTTACTTTCAAGGGTGATTGCGACGAGAAACTGACCGAAGAACTACGAAGCCTTCTTAGGCCGGACGGCCATCTCCTCCTAGAGGTCCCCCATGCGCCGACACGAAGTGGTGCACTCGATCCTCAGCATTTGTGAAAGAACGCAAAGGCGGAATGTTGATGGACTGAATCATCAATGAAGACCCACAGCTGAAGAGGCAAACCATTAAAGCATGTCTTCCACTCAATCAAAATACTCAAGAGCAGGGCTCGGAGAAGGTCCTGAACACAAGTGATACGAGCAACCCCTGAAAAGTGCACCGTGCCGGCGCAGGGGATAAAGGGTCCTCAAGTACAATGGGTGTCGAATTCGTTTGTCGACCCCGATGAAGATGTTCCTTCTGTTGCTTCTGAATCCTCCGACTATGTTCCTAACACTCGATGACGGTTTACCTTCTTGACATCCAAATCGGATTAGCGCATGGGTTTAAATCTTCGACGTTAGACTAGTTGATAGATTTTACGAGTACACCACAGTTATGTACATAACAGACTTCATTTGCCTGGTTTGAACTACGGTTCACCTACCATCATCCATTTCCAAAAATCTGCTATGCACACTGCTGAACCATGCTTCTATCTTCTCACCCTTGACACTGACATCGTTCTTTAGCCAAAGGCAAATAACCCCAGCCATCTCATCGCTAACCCACACAACCAACTCCCATTCCCCACCTCGCCCCAACGCTGGCAACAAGAATCACAGCTGCTATATCCGTTTCCCGCTGTAGAAAAGCTTCGAGAAGTTCCCAAAAGAAGCCCCATCAAGCCAGAAATATTCCACAGCAAAGAAAAAGATATTCCCTCGATCGAAGAACTCCTCTAAACGTTCCAAACCCTATTTCGCAGATTTTATAAAATCAGCCATCTCCAACAACTGCCAAAAGAGATGCAGCACCACGGTATACAAGCCCCATCGACGGCGTTACAGATAGTCTTCTACGCAAATTCATCCGTGGAAAAGAAATGGAAATACTTGGAGTGCGAAAAGGTAAGGCGGTCGATCTGGATGCTATGCTACCATAGCTGCTCACTTAACCCCCGAAAACCCGCCCCCCAGTCAGACAACCCTACACCCGGAAAATGCGGATTTCTTTGCCCTATATAACCAACATTCCGACTTTACGACATCAAGCAGTCGAAGAAGGCTTCGAGCGACAGTTGCAACATGCTCAAATTAACCAAGACCAATTGCCCGTCAACCTGATTGTCAATCTCTGCATACGCCTGTACATAAGTGTTGCAATCCGTCATCTTCGATACGCTAAGTGGGCGAAGTCTCCAAAGCCGAAAGGTCCCCACCACAAATCGCGCAAGTCCTCTGATATAGCTCACTGCAATCTAAGTCGTGGCTTGATTTCGCTAGGGGCCACACGTAATGCAGCCGTGATTTCGGGCTCTCACTAAGCCACACCCTTCTTTTCCACGGCACTGTAAAGGGGGTAATATCTCCACTACCTAAAGCTTATGCACTACAGCCTCCGCACAACTGATCTATATGGCTATGACTATTTTGGTACTCAGGAACAAAGCAGGCGTAGGAGGTCCAACTTGATATCTTTCTCCTCGTATCGTGATTGGTGATGCAAGGCACCTTAGGTCGGTACATTTGCGGCAGCTTCCTGACTTGGATCTACACAAGCTGTAAAATTGAAGTGATGTGAAGAGAAAGTAGATCTTCTAAGCCACCGAAGGCGATTAACGGAAATAGGAATAAGTAAGGGTGCGGCGAATCGGAGAGCTACCTTGTCTTGTGAAGGAGAAGTAGATCTTAAGCATATTCTGTGAGGTTACCCACATTATACTAGCCAATACTTGCGTCTTCTGCTTTCAACTATTGTCAAGACTAAGGTACTCTGTGGTACTGTTCGGCAGTCTTGGCCCTCGCCTCCTGCAAGCGTGGGCAGATATAGAACAAACGACATCGTGCAGAGTGAAAGACTAGACGCAAGCTCGATATCAGGAGTTCTATCAACCTAGCAGTCTGTATTGCTCCCATTATCCCATAGACGACCCGAAACTTGGAATGAATTGATAGACTAAACTCGCGGACTCGACAATGCCGAAAATGCTAGCCGTAGAAACAATGGCCACACCGGACCCCCCGAGAAAGCTTGAGTGACATCTTGGTCTAACTTTTCTGCAGATTTAGTCTCTGATCAACGTCGATTGAGACAGGCTTACCAACAGAACAGCACATGGGTGGGTGGCTAGGATCAGGGTATCAAAACAAGACATAGACACTATTAACACCCCTCCATCGCGAACTCAAGTGTGGAAGCTGATACCAGACTAAAAGTATCAATCCTCCCATCCCCTTTGAGGCGATCCCTTCAGTGCCGCCCGTTGTGTGTGTCGAGCATCTCGATCCGCGTTCTTCTGCCCCTGCGCTGTTGGCTCAGCTTCCTCGACTGCTGGCGCTGGTTGAACCCGACTCTTTGTTGTGTTACGCTTCTTGCGGGATGCGGGCTTGCTAAGCGATGAGCTTTGGCTGACGTTGCGTCGCCGTTTCTTCTGTGATTCTGGCCCTGCTAGTCCCGTCATCTCTGCATTCTGATTGTTCGCTTGGTTGGTCGAGGATGGCGGTGTCAGAATGGTCATGTCGACTTCGCCTGCTTCAAGAACGCGCTTCGTCGCATCCCAGGGCACATTGAACAGACCACTGTTGATTTTGACCGCATAGACCTTTAATTCTGGGGTCGGGAACTGCTTCTTGAAGCGGTCTGTTGTTGTTTTCAGAACTCCAATTGCCTGAGCAGTGTTGTAAAGAATTGTCGTTGGATCGGACATATTCTTCCCGTAACCCTTCGAGGTAATTAGTGACACAACGTAGTGGAATTCGCCTGGCGCAAGGCTCGTGTCTGAAATATGATCGATATGGGTGATCGTGAACGTGCCAACCAAAGCCTTCCGGTGGGCCACTAGCGATGGCAAGTGTGACGGCTTCGTGTTACATTCCTGATGATACTCTCGAAATGCTTTGGGGAACTGTTACTCGATCAGCACAAGCGGGCCAAAAGCTGCGATGAAAGATGCATAATGTACCCTCTTTTTGAACGCGAGCGCGACACCTTTGCCCCATACACTCTGTGCATTGCATGCATCTAGGGACTGTTAGAGTAGGTCAGGATCTAGACATGGAGGGAGCCATACGCAGCAAGAAGCTGTTTGGAGGGGCGTTGAATATGTCGCCTTCTTCCTCGATAATAATAGCCATAGTTTCTAGTACCTGTATCGATGTTGCGAGTTGATTTTGAGATAGATAATGTTCAGAACTTTGGTTCGAGGAGATATGTGAGGTGTAGGTACATTGTGCAACGCGTAGCTACTGTATACATGTAGATGGCAGGCGCGCCTTAGAGGAACTCAGAAGCACTTCCCGCGGACCGATCCCGTTGGTCATAAGGAACAAAACAACGTGTTGACGGTAAACCGATCGACCAATAAAGGCCATAGCTATACCGTCAAAATGTCAAAGAAGATGCGTAAGCCGGACATCCAATAGCAATATCGCTCTAGGAATCACTGATGAGAAGGCTACAATACCGTTCCCAGTCATTGAAGCTGAGGAGTCGGCTAAGATTTCCAGCTTCACTGAATTGATTCTGAACAGCATGAAGCATTCAAGTCTTGTGTCGATAAAAAAACCCGCCACTCGTGCTGAAGCCACAACAACGAATGCTGGCCCATTGAATCACGACTCTTGCCTGAGGAGAAAGATCTGTACCGACCAGCTTGTCGATGATCATTCCAAGTTGCAAGCGCAACTCCCCAGCCGCAATACTATTACCAGTGCATACCTACCCTAAATAGAGTAAAGATGACAAAGCGGTGAATTCTTACTCAATTCAAATTACAAACCTGAATCCTTTGCTTGCAGCTTCACCCGGTACGCCCTCACCCATTACTACGGCACCCTTCACAGGCTCGCCTCGGTCGAGCCTCTTGTTGAGACGTGCAAGGGTGAAGCGTAGTGTGGTGGCGGCGAGAATGGCGACAAAAGCTGTACTGCAGTTCACTGCCATTGCGACAACTATAGAATTGGAGGTATTAGTTTACGGAGAGAATGGGGACACTATGAAAGACATGAAGCGGCAAACGCGTCAAGTCTTGTTTCGTGGCCGGGCTGGTATCAAATCCAACGCTCATAGCCAAGATAATCAATGCCATAGTTTGAGCAAGAGAAGGGTGAGCTTACTGTAGCGTGGTCCAGCCGATTTAGGATACATATAGCTAGCGTAGATCGAGCTGCAGTTCGATACAGCATTGATAGCCGCCAAAGCCGCAGCGCGCTATAGAATCGTGTCAATCAGTCGGTGACGTGAACTACGATATAGGATTCATACCTTCGCCGGCGGTCTGGGTAGTGTATTTGATATCCACGCTAAAGCCACTACATCTAAATGATTTCGGAGTCAGTATTCCCTCTTGAAGCTAGTGGATGGAGCCATAACGCATGTCTTCCGAGCGGATGCTCGCTAGACATGTTTCAAAGCTCTTGAAACACTTAAAAGTGGGTAAAAGGTGCTCGGAAATGATAACCTACAGCCCGTGTATACACCAGGCACCATCATCATCATAGCTAGGTATCTAGGACCGGTCTTGATCGTCGTCGCGGCAATGATGAAAGCTATGACTGCGAAGTACAGGGGAATCGTGATATGGAAGTACCTCTCGCCTGTTCTGTCCGCGTGCCAGGCGTTCAGGAAGGTGGTGATCACTCCAAGGGCGTATGGAGGGACCGTCAAAAGAAGGGAAACGACATTGGAATAGCCAAGAGTCCCCACTACAGTCGGGAATAGATTGGTGACTGTGCCCGAGGCGACGAAGCAGAAGAGGAGGACCATCTGCCATCGATTAGCGCTGAAGAGTAATTGTGAGGTGAACAGCCATACCAATACCCACATCTTGACATCTTCGAAAGCGAGCATCATTCCATGAAAGAACGTTTGCTGCTCGCTCCCAATCCAGTCGTCTTCCCCAATATCCTCGTCTAAACGCCAAATTGCCAACTGTCGCTCATTCTCCGTGAGCCAGGTCGTCGTCCGCGGGAAGTTGGGCAAAACAAGGTAGGCGACGAAGGCGATGCCTATAGTGATGGTGCCTTCGATGATGAAAAGCCATCTCCATGCGCGCAGACCGTGGAGGCCGTCCATACCGTTGGTAATGCCCGCTGATATGAGGCCTGAGAAGGCGCCTGACAGAAGGGAGCCAGAGTATAGAATTGCCGTCCTAAAGCCCAGCTCTTTCCGAGTATACCATGCCGAAAGAAAGTAGAGACAGCCTGGGAAGTATGCTGCTTCGACGAAGCCCAGGAAGAAGCGGATTGCGATCAAGCCTCCGTAGGTTTGCGCGCCGGCCGTTGCAGCTGATATGACGCCCCAGACAATCATGACTGAAGGCAAGTAGAGGGCTGGCTTCCCTATTTTGTTCAGGAACAAATTTGAAGGAACTTGCATCAAGACATAACCGACGAACAGTATTGATAGGCAAGTGAGGTATTGAGTGGACGACAAATGTAAATCATGCTCGAGACCCGCTAATCGCGCTGCTGCGATATTGTTGCGGTCCAAGTAATTCATGATGTATATCAGAACAATCATTGGTAACAATCGTAAGTCAATCTTCCTTACCAGAGCTCGTTCTAGTTTAAGACGCTCCCCTGGGGTAAGGTCCTTGACGAGCTCTGGGGCTTCCCTTCGCCTTATGGTCGTGGATGCTCCGAGAGAATTCTCATCTTCGACATGATTTGCTCTGTACTTCGCGTCTTGGCTATAGTCTGCGGGCTCAGGATGCGGATCTCCGTGAGTAGGAGCCATTCTCAAGGGGTGGCAGAGCTGTGAGTGGCTGTAGCTGACTGGAAGGCAGTCCGAGCAGTCGCATTGAGCATCATTATCGACGGTCCGCCAGCCGAGACGGGGAATGAAGTCAGAGCTCCATCAGACTGCGTTGGCGGGTAGTGACGGCACCATACGTCGTCTAGCTCTTGCCTAGCTACAGTGTGGATGGGTGGACGATGAACGGCTCCTGGGCTATGGAAGTGAGGACTGCTGTCTCGCCAAGAAGCAAACTGAACGCTGTAGGATGCGGGGAAGCGGCAGGTTTAGCCTAAAGTTTGAGTTGAAGATTGTTCTTGCCATCTGCAAAATATGCGATGCAAGTATGCAGCCTCTGCGCCCCGAATTTCGAAGGTTATCTATCCGAGGTATCATGGCAACAGCTCGAGGGATAAGCCCGCTAACGCAAAGCATCTTCACAATCGTCGGCCTACTTGGGTCTTGGATTGCATCTCGCGAAACGATCTTCGGTTCTAGCACTAGCGCAGCGCGGCTGGCGCTTCGTGGAATGTCAACGTCAACGGTCATCTATCATTGAGGCAAATTGCTTTGAGTATAGATGCATACAGGCAAGTGACGACTGTTGACCCAGACAAATCTGTATAGAGACAAGAAGGCACTGGCAGGTCCGAGGCAATCTGATTCCTCCACCATGAGAAGATCAAGGCAAAGAACATGGGTTTGACAACCGGGTAGTGGTGAGCGAAAGCACTCGATATCGCACAAGATTCACGAGGAGAGCAGGACACCTTACAAATGGTATCCATGTAATGGTCTCGGTCCTCCGTTCGTAAGTCTTCCATCTTTAGGTTGTTCCCTCGTGTTACCTAAGTATGCACAATTTTCGTCCATCATCAAATACCGATCAACTTTCCTGACTGTAGTCTGTCGTCAACCCACTGCCCAGATGGACAAGTGCAATGGCTCAACCATCATCGATCCATCTATCAAGCCATCCCGATCACAAGCCCCACAACGCCTACTCCGGCGGCGGACCACGGCCCTTGCTGTCCGATACGAACCGCATTGGCGGCATTCTTCGTCGGTGTTGCTGTTGCAGTAGTAGTCGCTCCTGTGGACGTGTTGACCCCAGACATGGAAGTAGTGGCTGTTGCATTCACTGTCAAACCCCCGGCCGTGACCGTGACACCCCTCCAAACAATACTCTCCGCCGCGTAAGCACTAACATTGACCTCCCGCCCCGGCCCCTGCGTCTGTCCCGCCATCGTTTTCTGCGTCCAAGTGGAGTGCACCTCGCACGTCGCTGTCGTGGTACCCGTAAGCTTGCACCCCCATTGCTCAAGATTGCCATCTGCAGAGCGGCTCATGAGCACGGTGCTGGGGCCGGCGGTGACGGTTTGAGGGAGGGGGCCGTTGATGATGCAGGCGGGGATGATGTTGTTGGGGAGGTTGGTGATGGCGGGGCAGGAGAGGGCCTAGGTTGTCAAGTTTGGGGCCTGGGGGTGGGAGGGTCAGTGCAAGGCTAGGGGGGACGGTAAAGTGGGACACTTACGGCGTTGATGGCGGAGGCGAGGAGAGGTTGGTGGATGGAGTTAGGGAGCCAGGGGAGCCAGATGGAGACGGTGGTTGGGAGGGCGGTGGTGGAGAGGCCGTTGATGGCGAGGGTTGGGAGGAGGAGGAGGGATAGCTGGCACAGAATGAGGGTGAGGAGGGACATCGTGGGTAGCAGTCTTTGTTGGTGGTAAATGGGTGATTGTAAGAGGAGAATGAAAGAAGAGCTGGAGGTGGAAGAGGAGTAAGTATGGACTTGCCTAGTGTCGTCTGTGAATTGAAATGAGAACAACTTTCATAGAGTGATGAACATCGCTCTACCTCGGTTCACTTTGGCCGAAGGTGATGATCGATGTGAAAATGGTCTTCGATTACACATGCCTATGCACATCATATATGAGATTCTAAACTACCAATATCAAGCAGTCGGCGATGGCTTTGAGGGCGGGCTGAGGTTGCGGATAAAACCGCTAGTCAACCAACTTAGTTGTAATCGTAACCTGGACGTGTGTCAGGACTCCTAGCTAGTAGTCGATTGTTTTTTTCCACATTCTGGCAGGTCGAGTGTTCGATTTTGGACACCCTCATCACTTCATCATTTTTTTCTGTTCATCTAGATTTCTTCACTTAACCAATAAAGTGAAATAGCATAGTCACAACACTGTGGCCGGCATTCTCTATCTGTGTTGCTATGCATTCCAACACGTTCATGGCTTGAGTGCACTCCAAGCTCCTGTCACACTGATAGCGCCGTGATGTGGTGTCTTCGAAAAAGTATAAAATATCTGCAACCATAGGCTGCGCTTCTATCAGTGACGATCAATTTGCTCTGGTACTGATCCAGGAAACGCGATCATCTGTAATAACAAGACCTAACTCCTCCGCAAACACATAAGGCAATGGTGTCGCCGACGCAGGACGATTATTCGGCAGCGGTTACATCGATCGAGCAACAGATCAATCCCCGTGAATCGTAAGTTCTCCCACTTACTGCTATCACCGCCGAAGATATCCACAATCAATAGTCTTGCTTATCGTAGTCTACAGCGACTTCCGAGCCGAACTTTTTACTCTCATCGTCGGGCCCCAGCAAATAGCTTTTGCCGTTCATCAAGAAAAGCTGTACCAGTCACCAGTCCTGAAGCGGATGTGCAACAGCGGCTTCATCGAAGCGCAGACGAAGACAATGAACCTACCAGATGACGAGCCAAGGAAAGTCTCCCTGTTCATCGAGTATCTCTACCGTGGGGAAAACTGGCCATTCAAAGGAGCAGAATTCGAGGCTTATCGTTCCAAACATGAAGACCAGCGAGCTGTCCAGATGCAGCGACAGGCGGAGCTTTACTGCTTCGCCGCCATGTACGAGTTAGGAGGCTTGCAACAATTGGCCGTGGAGAAAATGCAGATGCTCACACCTATGTTCTTCAGCTCCTTTTTGTCAGTCAGTGAGCACATCTATAACAACAGCCATGCTTCTGGCCCTTTCCGGCCGTACTGTCGTCGACAGCTTGAGATCTATTTGCCGAAGATTGCTAGGAGCCAATGGCTTGACGATCGAGTGGGTAGAGGGGGAGACTTGGCGGTGGAACTCTTCGTTACAAATCGAGGATTGTTCGGGACGCTGGAAGATGTTGTGATTGTGTGGCCGCCGGCCGAGTTAAATATTCCTAGAGACAAGAAGAGCAAGAAGAGGGGTGAGTCTGGGTTTGTCGGCTCTGCTCCTAAGCTAACGCGGAACACAGGTCCCAATTACGATCAATTTTTGGAAGGATATACGTGGGCATGACGAATGTCGAGACAGATCCCCTAATGAATGGTTGCGACATATGAATGGGAGCAGTACTTTCTTACGATGTCTAGCCTCAAGGTCCAGAGTTTCGAGATAGTTTACAGAAGTCACCTTATTTGAAATTGTAGCACCATTCTTCAAGTAGTTCCTTGACGATGAAATTGCAGAAGTTGACGTTCTGGGTGCGACGAGACCTGGAAGAAATCTTGATACGAGCTTTTAGCGCTTTTACAACGATTGTCGCCCCTTGACCTTATTTTTAGATTCTCGACCCTATTATCTAAATTTGTATGCAGATTACCTGAGAGCTTAAAACACATTAATTATTTACAATTCTTATTATCTAAAGTCTAAATACGATAATACACGCTAAAACCTAATGTTGCAATTATCTTATAACATAATTATCACAAAATCGACTTCGTTATCAAAATCAAAGCTCTTAATTTTTTTTATAATCATCAAATTTTTGTTGTTGTTGTTAAAAAGACTATCTATACTACTAAAACAATATAGCGATAGCAACGACGTATTTAAAGCAATTATAATTTACTCAATTTTTCTCGTCTAAAGATAGACTAATCGTCGATTCGGTTTTCGGTTCTAACTTTTGGAATCGACCCGAATCGACGATTCAACTTTAGGAATCGAATCGAATCGAATCGTCAAGAACGCCAAAAAAACTAAAAATAGTTTAAATTTAGTTTAAATTTAGATTTTTTAATTGTTTTCTAGGTAATGCATAATAGTAATGCATAATATAAAAACAATCTAATATATTTATTAATTAATTTAAATAGATTAACTATTTCTATTAAATTATTAATTAATTGTTACTAAAAATAATTAAATTATTACTAAAAATAATAAAATTTACTAAAAATAATAGTCTTGACGATTCGATTCGATTTTTCGATTCGATTTTCGATTTTCGATTGAAATCGAATCGAATTATTGATTTCAACTTTAGAAATCGAATTGCCAAGACTTTCGATTCGATTCGATTCGATTTCCTGAATCGAACTCGATTTCTCGAATCGACGCGATCAGTCTATCTAAAGACAAGATCTTTTCGACAACTTTGTTCGTTAATAATTCGCAATTTTCTCGAATATTATAAGCAACATTTATAAGCATATCTAAACAAATTAACACTATACTATAAAGAGAAATAGAACGTTAACGTATTTAATATTACAATATTACGTCTTTTAAAGCAGGAGTTAATTGATTGAAAAAAAGAACAATTTATAAATTCTTAAAGCAAACAACTTCTCATTATCTAGCAAATAAATAGAATTAATTACACAACAAAGCAATTAATGTTCTTCGACAAATTCTTGTTCAAATTGACAACAAAATAACAATATATAATATACGAGTCTATTAAAACAAATATTAAATAGCATTAAAATATTAGAAGAGATAAAATATATAGCGTGTTGCTTATCTATATTGTAAACAACTATCTATTGTACATTAATATCAAAAAAAGCTATTACAATAACAAAAAAAATTATTAATAAATTGTTAACAAGCTTTTATTCTATTGCAACGTCTATTTAGAGTCGCAAAATATAATTTGCTTAAATAATGTCTTTATTTATATAAATGCTCGCATACAATAAACAATTAAAGTAAAAAGATATTTAATTTGTTATTTATTTTCGTATTTATCGAATTGCAATTTTATTAAATTTACGTTTAGCGTTTTTAAAACTTAAATGCAACAATATTAACAAAATTTGCAACTTTAATTTCAAAACAACTTTGAAAGCTTTTTGCAATACGATATTAACGTATTCGAATATAATAGATTTGCAAAGAAGTATTACAAATATATATATAATAAGTAATATAAATTTAAGAATAATTACGAGACTTTACAAAGAAATCTAGATGCTTAATCGAGACAAAAACAATAATATCGAAGAAAATATATTAAATTGCGTGTTAAATAGACGTTAAATTCGATATATTTTTGCTCTATTAATAAATAGAACAATATAATTTAAGAGTGCAAACAATATTTAAATTAGCACTTAATATAGCAATGCAATAGATCTTTTTATTAATTAATTTTTTTTTTGCATATTAAATAGAATAAAGTCTATCTTTACATTAAAATAATTGCAAAATCTATACTCTTCTTATATTACTAGTAGAGATAAAATTTTAGTAGATTTATATTTCGAATTAGCATCTTTTCTTTTGTAAATGTTGTCGCAATTAATCCGTTTATATAAATCTACTAATTACAATAGTATTTACGTTTTTATCTATATAGACAAGCAATATATTGTCGATTCAACTTTATTAGATGCTATTGTTTCTATTAATAAATGCTATAACTTTCTTAAGATTTGCACGAGAACAAAATTCTTTTTAGATAATAAACAAAATTAATTCTTGCGAGATATAAGAGATGCGAATATATCAAATATATCTATTTAATTAGCACTTATTTCTAATAGTTCAATAATTAGTAAATACATTTAATAACAACATTAAGTATATTAACTAATTATTAGATTGTTTTTGTTATTGTAGATATTTTTTAAATAAGCAATACGTCGACAATTCGAAATTGTTAAATACTACTAATTTAATTAATGTAATACTATAAATATCTTAATATTTGTATTAGAACAAAACGTATTTTAGATAATAAGCAAGAATAATTCTTGCGAGATGTAAAAGATATAAGAATTGAAAATTAAATTGCTATCTATTTATTCTTATCTTGCATACAAGAATAAAGTCTATATTTATATCAAAAACAAGCTAAAAAAAAATATATTTTTACAAAATATAAGAAGATGCAATTAACAAATTGAAAGGTAAAATTATCTCAATAAAAGTTTTAAATTAATTTCGAAAACGCATTTAATTTAATATTTAATTAGACGTTATTCTTTTATTTATTATTCTTCTCTTTGTTTTAATTATTTTTGTTGTATTTATTTTTCTTGTTCTTCTTATTATTGTTTTTTGCAAACAATTTAAAAGACAATTTAGAAGTTAAGATAAAAGACAAGATAATAGACAAAGCAATAGACAAGTTTTGTTGACGAATATTGCGTTAATTATGCTATCGAATTATTTGTAACAATCTATATATAATTTTGAATTAATAAAGATTTACTTTGAAGTTAATAATCAAAAAATTAAATAATTCTAAATTAATAACTACTTAATATTAATGTAAATATTTGTCTTTTATTATTATATAATTCTTTAACTTAATTCTTTATCTTCTTATAATATTTCTAATTTTAATAAGATAAACACAATTTTTCAAATAATTTGTAATTATCTTTCAATTTTAAAATCTTATTATAATTTTTCTTTTCTTTGTCTTTGAATTAATAAAATTGCTAAATCGATTTATAAGCAAAAAATGTTAATATTGTACTAATATTAAAGTAACAATAGAAGTAGTAAACGCTTTAGAAAGAAACAAAGCAAATATAAAAGCTATTATTGATTAAGATTAATAAGCGAATTGTTGTTGCAATATTGTTAATATCTTTATTAATAAATGCAAACAAGTAAATTAAGAAGCTACAATAAAAGAAGTTTTAGAGCATTATTTTTTATCGATTATATTGTCTATTAATTCGACAAGATCATTAGTTACATTTAGATAAATAATATTGATTGTTGTCTTAATTAATTGTTTAAGAGACTTAGTATTTAATCTTTGTTTAATCTAAGTAATTATTGCTCGATTAATAGATAATATAGATTAATTTTTTTATTTTAAAAGATTACAAAGTAAGAAAAAAAAAGCATTGATAAAGACGTACTTTGCTTCGCTAAATATATAATTAACTTATTGCTCTATTTATAAATTTGTAAGTTTATAATAACAATTATTATTTATTTAGCATATATTGTATCTATTAAAGCAAATATTATTGTTGTATTGCTATTTTTCGATTAAGATTTTGCAATAATTGCTAAAACGTTTGTTGCAATTTTGTCTTTTTGCTATTCGTTTCTTCTATTGTACAATTCGAGTTCAACAATAATATAATAATCTTAAACAAGAACGTCGATTAACAATAGATAGAATCATAGATTAATCGTTATTGTTTCGATTAAATTTATCGATTATTTTAACAACAATCTTCAATTTATAATTAGAAAAGCGTTGCTATTTTAACATTAACATTAATATTTTATTGCGTTAAGTATTTGTCGAAATGCAAGATAGCGTTATCTTTTATATTTTGCTTCTATTATTATTGTTTTTAATGTTAATAATAACGAAAATTAGATTGTTAACGTGCTTTTCTAATATTTGCTTCTCTAGTTTTAACTCTAGAATTTTCGTATTAAATTGATTTTTTATTCAATTGTTAATATTAGTATTAGAAAATATTTTTCGAATTATTTAATACAAGAATTAAAGCGATTTACAATACGTAAAGAGATTTTGACACAAAAAAGATATTGTTGTTCTAGTTACTTCTAATAATTGTTTTCTTTTTGCTTCTCTTGTTTTTTATCTAAATTATTTAACGTCTTTGTATTGTTTGTTCGAGACAACAACAATACAAAAATTTGTTTTTTTCGTTGTTTTTTAAGAGCTTTACAAGTATTTATTTAATTTTTGTTTGCTTTTATTATAGATTAACTAATTTCAATTCTCTTTATTATATTAAATAAATTTTATGTTATTTTTATTAATTTCGACAACTATATACGAGACAATTGCTAACTTATTTTATTCTTGTATCTCTTCTTTAAAGTCAAAGTTCGAATTGTACAACATAATAATACAAAAATTTACGAGAAAAATACAATAGATCGATCGCAATTACAATTATCGTCAATAAGTAAACTGTTTAAATCTACTTATTAATTAATTGATAGATCTCTTGTCGATAAATCTTTTGTTAATAGAACGAAAGCAAATAAATTAAAAGAAAAAGAATCAAAAAAAGAAGAAAAATTAAAAGAAGAAGAAAGATTAGATAAAGATAAATCGAATGCAAAAGTAGCAAAAGAAAGATCAAAAGTACGACGACGATAATTAGTCTTCAATTGACGAATTCGTCTTTGTATCTTCTTCTCTACTTGTTGATCTTTTGTCGCATTTAGTAGCAATTGCGTCGCAATTCTATTTTGATTTTCGTAACAAGTATTTGTAGTCTTCTTGACAACAATTTGTTGTTTATTAGGCATGGCGAGGACGAGAAAGTAATATGGACGAGATAGAGGCAGTGAAGTTGCAAAGTAAATATAGAAATACTAGGATTTGATTGATATTCACGAATTTAGGCTTCATTGAAGGTCAATTGATTGCATTTGATGCTCTCAGGTAATCTACATACAAATTTAGGTGGGGGGTCGGGGATCTAAAAATAAGGCCAAGGGGCGACAACCGTTGTGAAAGCGCTAATTGCCAAGCTATGCTCGAAAATGCCCTGGAATGGCGCAGTATCAGTACCAACGGTGCTCATATGCTCACCGAGTGAACAAGGTAAGTAAGTAAGGTGCTCGATGTGCTCACGCCGCAAGCATAGTAAGCAGGGGAGTCGCTCACCGAGCGAGCGCGATGAGCATTAAAACAGAGATCCTATATGTATCCCTTGAACAAGACGCCTTTGTGGCTCATATCCAACCCAATCAGTCACTGCTACTACTGCTATAGCAACACCACTCTGTCAACACAATCTGCTCATGTTGACTGGAGAACACTACGCGCCTCTTCAGTAATATAGACCTCAGGGACTGTCTTACCCTGAGTCCTTATAGCCCAGCAATTAAAAGGCGAGCAGGGACAGCGTCCTGAAGACGCTATCATCATATTGAGAACCTCCTCCGGTAGCGACCTACCATTGTTTGCTCATTAAATTGGGGTGTTGTCCATGAGTACCCCCCGCCCTGGATTTAGCTTCAAATATCTCAAGACTCTGACCTGTACCATCTGCACCAATTGAGATATATCAGGGTGCCCCAGGATGGAGCAAAATGAGATGTGTGGGAGAACCACGAGCAAGGAATTCAAGAGTCCAGAACACCTTAACCCGAGGCAGAAGTAAGCCACAGATTGAGGCACCTCCACCCCTAAAGTCTCAGCTGCGCTCCTAATGCAATGCTGACTCGCACCTCTCAGTGAGTTCAAATCCGACGTCTTCACCATCTTCGTGGGGCCTGAACGCGAGGTTTTTACCGCCCATCGAGACATCCTGTCGAAGTCCGCGAAATTCAATGCCCAGTGCAACAATGAGCACTACGCTGAAGGCAACACCAAGAAAATTGAGCTTCCGGACCATAATCCTGACATCTTCACTGTCCTTCTGGAGTATCTTTACAAAGGCGACTACTGGCCAATGACAGGCGAAGAGCTTTCCGTCTATCGTTCAGATGATGAGGATGTCCGAGCCGCTCAAACCCAGCGTGAGGCAGATCTGTATATCTTGGCTGGCTATTGTCAGCTAGGGGACCTACAGCAGCTGGTGGTGAAGAAGATAAGGATTTTGAAACCATTATCAGCGGAGTCCTTCTTGTCCATTAGCAAATACATCTACGATAACAATCGTGGAATGAGCGTGTATCGAGAGTATTTTCGCGAAGAAATCACGAAACATCTGAACCACGCGACCATCGAACCTTGGGTCATGGACCAAATAGAGCAAGGCGGAGAGCTCGCTACGGATATATTCCTCGCGGGTCGAGACACTCGCAAAGCAGAGATGTCAGTCAAAGACGAGGATCCCGAAGCTTGCTGCGCTGTTGCAGAGCCGGATGGAGATGCGGACTTTGGTGGCTGGGGATTGAAGAAGAAGAATAGGAAACTCGGCCATTGCAAAGGTTGTAATTGCAGATGAGCTGGCTTTGCATCTGCATAGCCAGACACACAGCGAGATCCAAGTCTCGGTTATGACGCCGTGAACTTGAGTGATGGATTGGCTGGTATAGGTAGTCGGTGCGGCTTTGGTTATTGTATTCAGCCTTCCAATAACCTGCCTCTTATAGCATGTATTTTGGTCATTACTCAATCAGACCATGACCCCCCTCTCTTTGGAGAACGCGCTCTTTCTCCGAGGAGCCTCTCCCGGCTGTAATCAACCATTGCTTTCCGAGGGAGTAATGCCGGTTTATCGGCGGCTGAGAGACCCTATCCTGACAGGCCAGAGGAAGATCCTTTGCCATACATCCTCGCTACAGATCTCTTGGAGACAATCGAGCTGAAGGGTCTTGGAAGAGAGAATTCACTAAAACTACGTCATTAGCGAAGCCGCTGCCGGAGAGGCTACAGCCAGCCTTAGGAGAAGCGAATGTACTTTGTGCTCGAAAAGTATCTTGCGTCGGACATACTGAGATCAAAGCCGGCGCTAGCCTGATAGAGTAACGGTAATTAGGATAAACAAAAACCTTCGGTTGTTTTAGCGCTTTCACAACGGTTGTCGCCCCTTGGCCTTATTTTTAGATCCCCGACCTCAACTTCTGGCAAGATGATTTTGGTCAACTTTCGCATCTCGCTACTAAAACATATAAAATTATTCAATTATTACTCTGGACACTATACGCTTTCTAAAATTGCTTTGCTTATAAGTTTTGATCAAGAATTGCTAGAGCTATAGAAATTGCAAAGTTCGTTGACATGTAAGAAGTTCAAGTCGATCTTTGTTTTTAAGACATGTTTCAGAACACAAAAACTTTGCAATTAGATAACTTTCTCAATGTTGACTTAAACTCTATCACAGTTGTGCTGTTAAAAACGCAAAGTTCACTCTATCAAACATAAGATTTTGATAGTGATAAATCAAGAAATGCGAAAGTTGACCAAAATTATATTGCCAGAAGTTGGGGTCGGGGATCTAAAAATAAGGCCAAGGGGCGACAACCGTTGTGAAAGCGCTAATTGTAGAGTATCCTCAGAAGCTTCACTGATACCGTCAACAAAGTCTCTCCACATTACCCCTCATGACCGCATGGTCAGTGAAGTTGCAGCAGTACTCGGTTTCGTATGTGCGGGAATCGTTTGATAATCGATTGGAGCGGGTCGGCTACCACGGTCCATTGAATTTTCTTGCCATGCCGCACCATAACGATAACTAGGCGCGCACCGATCATAGGAAGGCCACGATAGAGTTTCCCAGGTGAGCAGCACATTCTCCACACTACTTGATTCCCGGAAAGCCTACAAGGTACTGCACCTGCCGTGCAATCTTAAAAAAGATTCGACAACTCCTCAACCTGCGAATCGTCATGCTGGAGAAAGCATCAGGTGGCTCAACTTGCACGAACTTACCTCGTAAATGGTCGTCCCCGCACGATAGAGCGACATGAGCATAGAAGGAGGGGTACAGCAAACTGCGATGTACAAGTAGGCAAATGCAACTCTGTCGCCCGCTCGAATTGCATATTAAGGCGGAACTACATATCAAGGCAGACGTCCACCAGTCGAACAATAGATCCCCTACCACGACAGGAAGGCGGTAACTTTTGGAATGGCACTCCGTACGCCACGTGTATAGCTTATGTCTCATCATTTACCCCTCTCCTTGGCCATTAATTACAGGAGGATATATATGTGGCTTTGAGTCCTGGTAGTTTCTCTATTTCATGACATTCACTCTCTTGGTTTCGGAGCACGTCATTCCTGCTTAACGCAATTACGCTCTTTCTGTGCTCGATACGCTCCTTAGCAGTCGTGGTTCACGATTATATTGGACTCAATCGTCTTCCACTTCCACTTTACATACCACTTCCATCATGCAGCTCCTGGCAGCATGCCTAGTTTTTCTCAGCTTCTCCGTACACCTCTTCGTGGGGACTACCGACGCGGCCCCAACTCATACCCCCATTCTTCCACCCTCGTATCCAATCGCTGTCCGCAATCCCTATCTGTCAGGTTCGTTAGCATGTTCGTCTCCGGGCCAAAAATTTTCCTTGCTGACGACCCAAAGTTTGGCTGCCGGGGAATATTGTTGACTTTCTCCCAACGGCGGTACCGCAGTTCTGGAACGGTCAAAACTTGAATACTGCTATCTTCGCACGGATTGGCGGAACTACGTATAGCTTGCTTGGGGTACCATCTCCACCAAGCAATGTCAACGCGGCTACTGTTCTCAGTGCGGAGTACACAGCGACAAATACTATCTTCATTCTGACGGCTGGATCCGCAAACATCCGACTTGACTTTCTATCACCTGTTTCTCCAAATAATTATCTTCGGCAATCCTTACCGTACAGCTATCTTACAATTTCTGTATCCAGCCCAACTAGCGTGAGCGCTTCAGTCTATCTTGATGTCGACGAGACATGGACTGGACAAAGTGGGAACACTAGGCACCACCTCTACGATACGAATGCAACAACAATCTGGCAGATCACTGTGGCAGGTGCAGCGACTTACGCACAGAACCCTCAGGAGCAGGCATTGTGGGGCGGCGTGATCCTTGCCTCCAACCCATCTAGTACATCCACGTTGACCAGCTCCTCTGGCCGTGTCAACGATATCCGTAACCAATTCTTCACAAATGGACGTTTGAGTGGTTCAAACCCTCCATGGCAGACAGGCGATGTTGCAGCTCTCGCGCACGACCTCGGCAGTGTCTCTACAGCAAGTTCTGTCACCTTTGCGCTCGGTTATGAACGCCAGCAAGCTATCAATTACCTAGGCAATGCAAGGACAGGCTATTACAGAGGCACCGCCGCAGCGAGAGTGTGCGGAGTATGCTACTTCCTCGACGACTACGCAGCTGCGAATGCGGAGTCTCAGACTTTCGATACGCAATTAGAAAACAGAGCTTCGGCTCTTGCAGGAACCAATTATTCAGACATTCTCACCCTGAGTGCGCGTCAAGCCTACGGAGCTACAGATCTCACAATCCCGGCCGATAATCTCGATACGACCAACGTCATGGCATTCATGAAGGAGATCTCAAGTGACGGAAATGTCAATACAAGTAAGTAAACATCCTCCGCCCTTGGACAATTCTATGAACGGACACTAATTTGCAACCCAGTCGACGTGATATACCCAGCCTTCCCCATATTCTACGTCATGAACCCTGAATACATCCGCCTTCTCCTCGAGCCCGTAATGCAATATCTCGCCACTGGTCGCTGGAAGCAACCCTACATGATCCATGATGTTGGTGCTAACTATCCCCTCGGTATCGGTCACGATGACCAAGCCGCCGAAGCCCAGCCCGTCGAAGAATGCGGTAACGTCATGATCCTTATGCTCGCCTACACTCAAGCCTCCCACAATACTGCTTTCGCCAACACCTATCGCCCCATCCTCCGCACCTACGCCGACTATCTCGTGACAAACGGCCTCAACATGCCCCCCCAACTCTCCACCGACGACAACCAAGCCCCGACCGCCAACCAAACCAACCTCGCCATCAAAGCCGCCATCGGCCTCGTCGCCTACGGCACCCTCTTCAACGACCCGCACTACACCACCATCGGCCGCTCCTACGCCGACAGCCTGTACAACCATGGCCTCGCCACCGTCCCCGCAAAAACCCACTTCACAGCCAACTACCCCGGCAACACCAACTCCTACATCATAGCCTACAACCTCTTCCCCGACCTGCTCCTCAACCTCGGCACCTTCCCCCCCGCCGCTTTCGCCATGGAGGCCGCCTACTACCCCCGCGTCCGTGCAACCACAGGCGTCCCTCTCGACTCAAACGTCGCGTACGGGAAGACGGACTAGATGAATTTCGCAGGCGCAGCGAGCCCGGGAGAGGGAAATGCGACGAGGGAGATGTTTGTGGATGATGTGCATGCGTATATTAGTAATGGGCTGAATCAGGTGCCGCTTAGTGATGAGTGGACGGTGAGTGGGGCGGGGGCGGGGAAGAATCTGGGGTTTAGGGCGAGGCCGGTGGTGGGAGGGCATTTTGCGGAGTTGGCGTTGGAGGGAAGCTCGCTGTTTGCGGGGTAAGCGATGGAGAGGAAGGATTTTGGGGTGGGCGAGGGAGGAGAGGAGGAAGCGGGGGCAGAGAGGTGGGTTTGGATAGATTCACCAGTGTGGGCGCGAAGACTTGCTGTGCAGGTCAAAGAAGGTTTTGCCTCGACGGAGGGGATGAGAAGTGCTATTAGTCTGGGAAGGCGACGCAACGGGTTTGCTGACCTATGTGATCATAACGAACAAAGAGTGAAAGATATAATGAAGTCACTAAGCTCGGATTCATCATCCAAGGCTGCTCCAGTGTCCCATGAGCTGCGGGTAAGAAGTAGTGTACTCGTTCTAAACATCGAGCATAAAACCGCAAATCGTGGATAGGCTGAACGATTGCTGTACCCTCCTACCCAAACAGGCAGACCGTCAGAGCATACCTTTACTCAGAAAACGCCTGATCAAAGGACCTCGATTCAAGGTAATGAAGATACAATCGACTCATGTAAACCCCCAGCATGCACACCATAGCACCCTTAGCTCAACAAAACCACCTAGCAACCCGCAGCGAACCGTCACATCATCACCACCAACCTCCCATGCCGCAAATCCCCACAGAACTCGATATACACTCCCATCCCCCACAAATCCCATCAAACCATAGCCTCCAACACACCATATCTCCACTCCTCTTCCCCCGCCTGCTCTGCATCCACTAAATCCCCCGAGATCGCTTCCCTGGACACCGACGGCTGGTAGATCTAGCTCACGGGCGAGATGCGATAGCGAGCGCATGGATATCGATGATTAGGGCTTGTGGTTGGGTCTGGGATTTTTTTTGGGGGGGTGGAGGAGCAGGGGTGGGGGTTTGGGAGGGGGGGCTTGGGGGGGGGTTTGTAGGGGGGGGGGGGGATGGGGGAAGGGGATGCGGGGGGAGTAGGTGTGTTGGGGGCGGGGAGATAGGGGTGGTGGAGGGGATGGTGTGGGAGAGAATCAGGAAAGGACGGATGCGGAGTTTGGGAGGAGAGAGGAGAGAGGGCGGGACGGGACAGAGGAGAAAGAGAGTTGATGGGATGGGAGAGAGTGGGAGGTTGATGGAATGGGAGAGGTGGAATAGGGCGATTGAGGGATGGGTGTGTTGGGGGGGGGCGTGTTGGTTGTATGATATTGATATGGAGTGCTGTTGTGAGAGGTTATGAGGGCTGGGCTATGGGAAAGGGTTGGATATGTTCTGTCCTCCCATGTGAAGGATTGTTTGGTTTGAGCGGTTGTAGTTGTCAGCTAATACTGGCGCAACGCAAGAAGCTCAATGTGTGTAGTGAGTGGGAGAGAGATTGGTCTTGACCGTGGAATTGTGAAGGTAGTCATTGGGTTATGTTTGAGCTATGCATGCCATAAACGAGTCTATTTCATAGATGAGAAATAGCTTGATGCCGCGCTTCGGTTGTTACGACCTTGAAATAACGTGCTTCATCTGGCAAGCCGTTGACCGTCGTTTACTTCTATGATAGCCCGAATCTGCCGGTTTCTTTTCTCGATAGGTGCGCATCGAACGGAGATTCCTAAGGGCTTCAAGTGGTGCACCTGAAATCGTATGGATTCGAGGCGATCTATTCTTCAGGCCTCGTTGGGTCCTAGCTAGTCAGTCTCGGCTTTGGTACTTCGTGATTGAATACGTCTCATGGTTGCTTTCAACACTGCCTGCTCTTGACCGCGAGTCTTGCGCAAATTTGCGGCTCTTTCGAGACTTTTGAGACGTTCGGATGCGTTTGCGATCGGACCAGCTTTGGGACGCGGATTCTGCATTAGATCACGAAGACTCGTTCCAGCTGATCGTATATCATTCAATTTGTTGGGCCTGGGTTTATAGGGTTTTGGAGCTTTCAAACGCGAACCTGCTCTTGCCGCCCAGGTTTCGTAATGATTTACTCCCGGGTCTGATATCGTAACATCAGAGGAGGATTCCTGACCTAGATGCATACGAAGTAGCGGGGCGTGCTGATGATCAATGGAAGTGTCCTGAAGGCTAAGCGCGGCCGTCTCCGCCACCAGACTTGTCATTCGTGTCTCTGGGGGAGCCTCAAACCGACTTCTATCAATGTCCACATCAGTTGTATTGATTTGTACCATCGAGGTAAGGTCCATCCTCGCGAAAGCCAGCTCGAGTTTCTCTGCATCACGACCGCTGTAGAAAGGTGCTTTACGTTTCGACAACCTCGACCTCGTACCGTGAGCCTTTATGACTGTCCTTATGACGGGCCTTGAATGACGAGACGAAAGTTGGGGCTTCCTCGACCGTGCAGTAGTTTGGACTTCTTCGAGAGTTGGTAGGCGTATTTTGATGCTTTCCATGTATGGCCTCTCGAATTGGGGTGGTAGTGCTGCTGATATTGGAGAGGATGGCAACGCGCCGTAGCCACTTCTGGGTGTTGTACTGGACATATTTTCTTCACCGTCATGTTCCAATATGATTTTGCTGGAGATGGCATTGGCGTTGCTGCTGGGCCCATTTCGCCAACTATCCGCGATCTGCTCAACCGTGTCACTCACCGCGGCGACGGCAAGACGTTTGCTAATATGCCTTTTATTATTCTCCCAGAAGCCCACTTCTAATGACTGGAAATCGGTCAAAGTGTACCTGATGTAAGTTGTGACAAGTAGGTCGATTTTTCTCGGATCTTCTAATTCTCCCGAATGTTCAATGCATCCACTCCGTTGCGTAAAAGCTAGGTCAAGAACCTCATCGATTGGATTACTCGGCATGTACGGGTACGCGACAAGAAGCCGATTTCGAGAGGCGTTCCAGGAGTGCTCATCCACCTCACGAGCCTCTGCTGGAAGTGCAGCAGCCCTAGCAAAACGACTGATAGCCTTGCGAGCGCGCCCTTTGGTTCTCGACATCGCTCCTTACGCTCGGTTATCCTTACAAGGAAAGCGGATATGTTTTGAGGGCGGAGACTGAAGGAACGAGTCTTTCATGCGGAACAAAATAGACCAAATGTGGCTACATGAAGAATCAACACCTCTTCGGCCCGACCCTCAAACCTGATAAGAGACAAATTGCATAAGGTACCAGTGACAATAGTAGCAGTTTTAGGGTTGTGCTACGATCATACAACGTCGCATACTGAAGACTCCGCAGCACTGGAGGATTGGACACTCGACAATGATAATCGTGCAGTCCTCTCATGGTCTCACGAGAGGCATCCATTAGGTTGCTAGGAGTAGGAAGCACTCTTCTCGTGAGATTCTGTCATACTCATCCAGTCGTAAGGTGGCCGACCGATAGCTGCGAAACACTCATCAGAGACAACTCATTGTTGATCAAGAATGGAACGTTGCACCCGCAGGCCAATTGTCAAAGAAGTACGTCTTATCACACTAGCATTGAGTTTCGAGGGTCGCTGTAGCCCCCTTGACAGGCAGGTCGAATGGATCAAGTCGAGCTTCGAGGGCGAATTCTAATGTCATCGTCAGCCTCGCAATCGTCCTAAGCCTGACACCGTAATACTCGAAAGAATGCTTTTGAGGACCAAACTCATGACACTGATGGACCATGCGATCCATTGAAGTCATGAATGACGGCACCTTGCCGTTGGAATACGCCCTGTATGGCTTCGGCAAGCGTGAAGGCGTGGAAGCGTTCTGCGCCATGCTCGGGTAAATATCGGTCCAAATTTGCCACCCTGCTTGTTTCAAATCCCTCTCAGCCTCAGTGCCTGATAATTTTTATCTCCTTTCACCTTCGCCAGTCCCCTAATTTTTTCATTGCTCGCCAATTCGACGCAAGCCTTCAGCAATGCCAGGTCGAACTCTTCCTACCATCTTATCGAACGACGTCGCATCAAGAAACACCACGCAATCGTGCTATGTCACCCTAGGGCCTAAAGTCTACGACGTTACAAGCTTTCTTGGAGATCATCCTGGTGGAGAGGATCTCGTACTTGAATATGGTGGGAAAGATGTCACAAAGATCATGGGCGATGGTATCTCGCATAGTCACTCGGACGTCGCTTACGAAATACTCGATGACTGCTTGATAGGGTTTGTAGCTACGGACTCGGTACTGAAACCCGTAGCAAAGAACCAGCATGCTCACGGTATCGCTCCTCCTCCGCTCAAGGAGACGAGTATGACAGAGTTGAACGAGGACGGCGCAGCAGATGGGGTAGCCTCCAAGATCGTTCATAGATCCACCGGAATGTCTTCGGCCGCAGATCTCGAGAAGGAAACAGATGCACGTAACGATTACCGAACTCATAAATTTTTGGACCTCGATAAGCCCTTGTTCATGCAGGTTTGGCGTGGTGGATTCAGCAGAGACTTCTATCTCGAGCAAGTCCATCGGCCGCGGCATTACAAGCATGGCGACTCTGCGCCGCTTTTCGGCAATTTCCTCGAGCCACTAACCAAGACACCGTGGTGGATGATACCTACTGTCTGGCTACCGTGGGTCGCATACGGTACTGCTCTTGGATGTTTGCATCTGCCATCGCTCGTCCAGACAGCCGCGTATTGGTTGGCGGGACTCGCATTGTGGACGCTAGTGGAGTACGGGATGCATAGAGGCTTGTTTCACGCTGACAAGTAAGTCCATTGACTGATATAGCTGCAGCCTGGAACTAATTGTGTGGATTAGATACCTCCCAGACAATCGTGTAGGCATCACAGCGCATTTCCTGTTACATGGCATCCATCATTATCTGCCGATGGATAAGCTCCGCCTGGTCATGCCACCGACTCTCTTCATTGTACTTGCAATCCCATTTTACAGACTTGCGCACTTCGTGTTCTACTGGGATTGGTATGTTGCGACTACAGTCTTCTGTGGTGGCATTTTCGGCTACATCTGCTACGACCTGACGCATTACTTCCTACACCACAAAACGTGAGTGTCCTGCATTGAGCCTGGTCTTTCGAGTACTGATATTCATATTAGCCTTCCCTCATATTACAGAGAGCTCAAGTCTTACCACCTACAACACCACTATGCGGATTACGAGAATGGGTTTGGAGTAACAAGCCGCTTTTGGGATCGCGTCTTTGGGACTGAGCTGGATCTTCCTACAAAGGCAGCAAAAGCAGCATGATGGTCCAGGTTTGGCTTGTTAGCGTTACGTTCGAATGGCGTCGCATTGGTCGGTGCAATTGATGTAGATAGGTTGAGAGGCATTCATAGCAGTCTTAAGAAGCATAGAACCTGCTGTATATTTATGCTTGTATCATTCTTCGGTACTGCCTGGAGCCTCTGATGCAGTGCAAAACAGGAGAGTTCTACCAATTTTCCATTGCATGCTCACACGTGATACTGGTGCCTAAAGTAGTATAGCGCAAACCAGCAAGCTTCGTCTCCAACGACAACCTAAGTCAAATGCCTCAATGCTACATTCTTGCTAAGGGTTGAAGATGGGGGCCACTTTCTAGTTAATCTATTCTCATTTCGAAAGTGACAAGACATTCTTCATCTAGCGACGTCCAGTGGAAGGCAGATTTCAAGGGTTTGCATCTACCTGACAACACCGCGGACCAGTCTGACCAGCCCAAGTGAAAATTTTCCCTTTCTTACCGTGGACCACATACGCATATATCACCAGTCGTGGATGCAGACAATATGTCAGGGCTTGACGTCGAAGCACTTCTAGATTCCACAGCCAATGCTCCTCCGTCTGATGTCAAAGAACCCCGCTCGGCAGACCGTGACAGCAGACATAGGGGCGACCGCCGCGACCGCGAGCGTGACCGTCGCCGAGATGGCAGCCGGGATCGCGATCGGGATAGAAAACGACGGGATAGGAGTAGGGATCGGGGCGGAAGAGGACACAAAGATGCCGATGGAGATGAGGTTATGAAGAGTCCAAGAAGCGAACGTGGTAGCGTGCCTGACAGCCACCGCTCTAAGAAGAGGAGTGGGAGTAGAGACAGCGACAGACGCCACTCACGTCGTCATAGGGAATCCGCCGATCCAGATGACGCCTTCCGTGGCTCCGGCGGCGATTACTACCGTGGTAGTGGCCGTGCTCGTACTCGATCGAGATCCCCCATGGATGACAGGCATTACAGGCCTGGTGGCAAAGTCCGACGGGATGATGATGACCGTGTTAGGGACCGAAGCCCTCGTCGTGACCGCAACAACGGCCGCAAGCGAACACCAAGTCCTAAGCGTGTGAAGAGCAAGTCCGCTACACCTCAGCCTACAGAGGATGAACGCGACCGAAGAACCGTCTTTGTACAACAGCTTGCAGCTAGATTGAGGACTAAGGAGCTGATTACTTTCTTCGAAAAAGTCGGCCCAGTCAAAGAAGCCCAGATAGTGAAAGACAGAGTTAGTGGGAGGTCAAAAGGGTAAGCAATACCCATCCTCAACCCCGAAAGCTGTAGCTGACTTCTATCAGTGTTGGCTATGTCGAATTCAAGCAAGAAGAATCCGTTGCACAGGCTATCCAGCTTACTGGCCAGAAGCTTCTAGGGATTCCTATCATTGCCCAGCTTACTGAAGCGGAGAAGAACCGCCAAGCCCGCAACCCAGAGGCTTCCAGCAGCAATCCAAACCAAGTGCCGTTCCATAGGCTCTACGTGGGCAATATACATTTCAGCATCACTGAAGGAGATTTACAGAATGTTTTCGAGCCTTTCGGTGAGCTCGAGTTCGTGCAATTACAGAAAGAAGAGCAAGGACGAAGTCGAGGTTATGGTTTTGTCCAGTAAGCGGTCCTCTGCTTCGTACCAAACCTCTCACTAACGTTCCTGTGCCAGGTTCCGCGACCCTAATCAGGCCCGAGAAGCCCTTGAGAAGATGAATGGTTTCGATCTTGCTGGGCGCCCTATCAGGGTCGGCCTCGGGAACGATAAGTTTACCCCTGAATCTACCGCAAATCTACTTCAGCGGTTCCAAGGACAAGAGCACCAACGCAACTTTCAGGGATCGTCCTTCTCTGGTCATGGCGGCCGCGGTGCACAAGCCGGTGGTGGTGGCGGTGCATTCGACCGTGCTGGTGGACGCGACAACGACAAAGGTGGTGGGGGCGCTAGCGCCCTTGACGACACCGATGTTGCTGGCGTGAACTTCAACAATTACAGCAGAGATGCACTGATGAGGAAGCTTGCGAGAACAGACGAGCCTACTGCCGACGTCAACGGCGCTGACGAGAAACGCAAGGTTACCAAGCCAAGGACGGAGAACAAGCCACTGCCAGTCACAGTCAACCAGGCCAGCCGCTGTGTCAAATTGGAAAATATGTTCAATCCTGCTGAGTCAGTCCAATGTCTTCCCGCCACTGTCAGGCCGGGCTAACAGTGTCACAGGGAAGAAGGTGAGATCTGGCAGAAGGAGCTCGAAGACGACGTTCGAGCTGAGTGCAACGAGAAATATGGGAAAGTCGTTCACATCTCTCTAGATGCTAACACTCAGGGCGACATCTACCTCAAATTCGACCGGGTCCAAGGTGGTGAGAACGCCATTAAAGGCCTCAACGGCAGGTTCTTCGGAGGACGACAGATCAGTGCTCAGCCTGTTGTTGATGCTGTCTACAGCTCCTTGTTCTCCCGCACTTCAGCGTTGTAATCGAGTCGGCCATCCGCCGTCGAGCCCGGCCCTTTTCGAACTGCCTCTGCTTCTGGTGACACCGCACTCTAGGGGTATCCTAGGTTTGCACAGTCTTCCAGAAGTATAACTTTTCGAGAGATACTCACCTGGCAGGTCCCGTCCTAAGACACCACGAAGAGACCGTAACAACCAGTGGCACCTCTGGTCACCGGGCTACGCGACTTCCTCCAATTACCCCCTTACAATCAAAAGGTGTTTGCTTCCTTCTTTTACAGGACTAGGTTTAGAATGGAGATCCGCCTCTGCGAAAAACGCATGGAGCCATTACTTGTGATTGTACGCTTGTGATTGTACGCTTTCCATCTCAACAGTGTCGACGTTCCAACTGTTTGTTTCAGCACAATCCCACAACGCAAACCGCAATGCAGATGATAACAAAGGAGAGCTTGCGATAGGCGGCGAACGTCGTGCATCAATACCTGGAAGATGCACGCACCGTACGACTGCCCAATTGCCTGAATGTCATCCCCTTTCCTTGTATTTGAAACCGTCGGTCCAATCGCCAAAATCGTAGATGACTGTTCCCTTTGTATAAAGAATCATCAATTGTCCTTTTGAGTAGGTTACAGTGTGCCCTCCACTGTCTTGAACTTCCACTGCTCCCTCTCGCATCAGGTATATCACCGGTAGTTCCTGATGCTGATGCACTTCATCATCTGGGTCTTGTGGAATTATTCCTGGAAGCTGTGGCTGTTCATCACCAGTGCTCCGGTGAACTGTCTTCCTTGTCCGTACACCTTTGATGTTGCTGTCGTCGCAGCATGATGGATGACTGCAGGTTGCTCTCCTTCACGTTGTTTCCATCGCTCTAGCCACCCTTTCATTGCAGGGGTCTCTATGGATCGGAATCAAGAAGAGTTGATACCAGGTTAACCTAGGAGCACAGTCTGTTCAGGATCACAATGGGTTATAGTGTGATGTACTGGTACCAATGTGAGCCTTTGTTTTGCAAGAACATCCAGCTACCAAGCAAGTCAGCTTGGGCAGGTCTCTTCAGGGGGCTTCACAGTAGGTTCATCTGCTCCTTTTGTGGATGCTTATGGACTCCTTGTGTGCTTTATGTGCACTTCGAATGGGCTCCATCTATACTTTATCTTGATCTCATGTGAGCGTTCACATGCACTTCGTTCGCGCCGGTTTGGCGAAAATTCACTATCCGATTCACCACGATCGTGGCTTTGCGCTACAGTAGATAGCTGCGTCATGCAAATTCACTATCGGCTAAGGAAATTTCAAATATAAATGGTGGCAAGCGATGTGAGCCTTCCATCTTTCCTAACCTTTGCAACCATCTTCGACTTCCAACTGTACCGAGTCTGACTTCTTAATCTCGCCTTCTTTTATCTCCTTCAACTGCTCTCGGTCTTTGACTTGAGTCACAGCTTTCAGCATCGTCCTACCTTCCTTTCTGTCTAATTTCGAGGTGGTAAGCCGGCCTTTGACCCGATATCAAAATCGACTTGCCTTCAAGCCAAGCTCCTTCAATTTCCGACAGGATTCCAGAATGTCGGCAGGTTGGCAAAGAGGCTACCCAAGGGATGCTCAGTCACAGGCAAGCAGATTCCCTGCTGGTGGTCTCTGATTGCTTCTCGTTGACTGTTCACAGGCGGTTCAAAATATGTCCCATGGAGACCTGTCTATTGAAGATGCTCGTCTGAGGTAGCACATTCTCTTTTCCTTCCATCCTTCCACTCCTTAATCATTCGACTAACCCTTCTTCAGGACCGAGAATGCTCGTCTTAGGTAGCAAACTCTCTCTTCCTTCCATCTTTCTACTCCCCCAATCACTCGACTGACCATTCCTCAGAGCTGAGCGCGACGCCGTGAGAGTGACGGTTCTTCAACGAGACGCCTCTCTACGCTCTCTTTCAGCCGAGATTGAGTCTTTGAGGAGCCAGCTGACCGCCCAGACGAACATCAATGAGAAGCAGAAGCAAACCATCAAGGTACAAAGTAACAAGATCAGCGGCCCTGCTGAGACCAACCATGCTTCTGCCTCCTATAATTACCAAGCAAGCGAGCCACGGCCGGTGAATGGCTTCTTACCTCCCCCACTTCCGCCATTGGGTCTCACGAACGGTCACCACCATGTTTCTCCAACTCGGCCGACAGGTTCGGCTTTTTTACCTCCGCCGCCGCCGCCGCCGCTACCAGCATCGGCGTACGGGATAAGGGGGAGTCAGCAGTCAGTAGCACCATTGGAGGCAGGACTATATGGCAGAAGAGGGAGCCACCAGCCCGTAGTACTATATGGAACAAGCACGCCGAGCCCCTCAAGGCGAGAGTCTGTCCAGCTGACAGCATCCCGCCGCGGCTCTGTCCAACCATTTGTTGCCCCTTATCAGCAACATCCTCTGCCGCTCCGTCCCCCCAGCGTCGTCACCAGTCACGCTTTGGTTTCTCAAGATACCGCAGGCTCAGCCATCAACTGGTCAACTGAGTTCTCCACGTTCTTCACACTAACCGAAGCATGGGCCCGCAACTTCTGCAACGTCCCCACCCCAGTTGATAGTCTTCCTTTAGCGCTCTTACGTGAGTCACGTTTGTCACGTTCTTCCTCTAATATTCACTACCAGCGACACAGCTCAAGTCCTGGACACTCTCTCCAAGCACCATCCACCCAAAACACCCACCCATAGATCTAAATCTCCCATCTTCAACCATGAATGCTGATCATATAATATTATAGGTTCCTTAAAAGGATACTCCAGCTCAACCCACGCGCCGAATCTTCTTTCCTCGTCCGGCACCCGTTACTTCCTTGTCGCCGCCCAGATCAACCACTGGATTACCGCCGACGTCTTCCGCTTCCACATTGTCCGTGGCTTCTCCGATCAATACGACGCCATATTACAAACCGATCTCCAGCGTCAAGAAGCTCACGATCTCTCGTCCTCGACAAACCTGACGCTCCGCCGCGCCTTTGCCCAAGCCATCGTAGACGATGTCCGCGACCTGATGGCTGAGCAGGAGTTTGGGACCTGGCTGAGCAGTGTGTAAGTTCCCTTTCTTTCCCCTCAGCAAATCCATCTCGCACAAGAATCTCCCCGCGCATCCCCCTACAAAAGAGCCATAGACCCCATGGACAATCTTAAGAACAAACGCTAACACCAAAGTCCCACAGCGTGACCGGACGCACAAACAATCTGTGGGGCATCATCATCTCCCTTCTCGCCCCCTCCGCCGTCCAAGCCCAAGCATACGAAGAGCTCACGCACATCTTCCGTGAAGCCTTCCGTATCGGCTTCTTGATGCTCTCTCAGCCTGCCCACTATGACATCGAATACCCGACTGCAAGACCAGTCACCTGGTTCGATGCGCGGTACGTTACCCTCTCACCCCTTCATTACGCCTTCACGCCTCTCTGTTATCTCTCTCTTCGCTCTTACTATACCCTACCTACCCTTTCTGTATATTACAACACACATTGCGTCCACGCCTTTGCGCTCAGCAACTGTATTGGACAACAGCTCTCCCCTCCCCTCCCCCCCTCCTCCCCACAACTAACATCCCACAGACACATGCACAACCGCGATCCCGCCATCCACGACCCCCCCTCCCGCCTGCAGCGCCACGGCCGAAAAATAAAGCTCGCCATCACGCCTTGCATCACGGTGATCGATCTATTGGCGCGGGGTCTGGTAAGGGAGAGGGTGGTGCTGAGTGGGGTGTTGTTGGAGGGGTGAATACGGAGGAAGGAAGGGGGAAGGGGTGTGGGGGAGGGAGAAGAGCTATGAGAGAATGAAAAGAAGGGGGTAAGGGGGTGTAATGGGCGGGGGAGGTGAGGGTGAGGAAGGGGTAGATTTCTTTCGTTCTGCTGCTGGATTTATCGCTTACTGAACGGATAGAGTGGCGTGGTCTCGTGGGCTGCATTCTTCGCGCTCTACGACGCAGGAAGCATGGCCTACTGATTTTCAATAAGAGCAGCGAGCTGCGCAGAAAAAGTCCGATCGTTTTCGGAGTTCGCGTTGCTTCTGCCACTCTTCATAGCACCTTAGCTCCAATTTAATACGGAAAAGCTTCTCTCATTGCTTTCCCTCTCTACTATACATGGCTCTAACTTGGGGTTTGGGGTATTGGTCATCGACCTAAGCCTCGTGCTCTCTGACGAGGCTGTTCGATCGCCCAGGGTTCACTTGCAGCCTTACGTCCAACAAGACACTGGCGGTTAGAGTATCACTCTATCAGCATGTATTGAGTTGTTCTCGTACTGATTGACGGAGGGTATGGCCAGCATGATGAATCCCCGACCTAGCGAGTTTGCTTTGTGGAAAAAATCCAGGGAGGATGGATACCCATGGAAAGAAGATTGAGCCTACATTACCTCGTACAAACTCGTCATATATACACACTTCCAGCCTACCCTTCAGATCCTTCCATCCGCCGCCCTTACCGATTCCTACTCCTCGGATCCCCCGCCTCCTTCCTCCTCCACTCCCTCCCCTCCCTGGTGCCCAGACTCCCCCCTCCCCCCTCCCCCCTCCTCTCCCACCCCCCCATCCTCACAACCAAACACACGCAATTATCCCCTTCCTCGCCCACCTCCGTCGCATACGCCACCACGTCCCTCGCCCCTTGCTCCGGCGTCTTGGCCTCTTTCACCACATCCACAATCTCTTGGTCAGTGGCGCTCCCACTCACACCGTCAGAGACCAGCACCATGAAGGCGAATTCCGAAGCCTTGAGGTGGAGGGTGCGGAGCTCGGGCTCGGCGGAGACGCCCATGCGCTTGGAGGGCATGTCCCCGAAAGAACGCGTGTTGGCGAGGCCGGAGAGGCGGGACTCGCCAAAGGAGTCGGTGACGAAGGAGGCGGCGAAGCGGCGCAGGCGGGCCGCTTCGGCGGGGGTGTCGGGGTGGTGGGTTGTGGTGAGGGGGACGGCGAGGCCGTCGGCGACGCGGGACAGGAGGATGCGCGTGTCGCCGCAGTGGGCGGTGATGAGGGTGGAAGGGGTGGAGGGGTGCCAGAAGGGAGTGGGTGTGGGCGTGCTGATGAGGGCGATGGAGCAGGTGGAGCCGCCGAGGAAGGGGGTGGCGGGGGTGGGGAGGCGGCGCGATTGGGAGAAGAGGGGGGAGGTGGAGTGGGGGGAGAGGTCGGAGGTGTTGATGGGGAGGTCGGCGGCGATGGGGTCAGAGGCGGATTTGAGGGCGCGGAGTTGGGTGTTGAGGAAGGAGAGGTCGGCGGAGAGGAAGGCATAGGTGAGGATGGTGGAGATGGTGGGGAGGGTGGTTTCGGGGGGTGGGGAGGCGGTGGGGAGGGCGGTGAAGGCGGGGGGGGAGAAGCGGCGGAAGTAGCCTCCTACTGTTTGCTGCCAGGATTTGACGAGGGCGGTTTGAAGGTCTGAAGGAGATTTGCCGTGTCCTGGATCTGCGCGGCTGTTTGACCCACTCTCATCTTGTGGTGGGTCCGTTGTTGCTGTAGATGCGGCTCCGTTTGCAGTCTCCGCTTTGGTGTCTGGTTTCGTGGTCTTCCCACTCTTGCCGCTCAGGGTCGACTCTAAATTATACTGAACCGCAGCATCTTCAATGTATTCATGCAGATGCTCTTTTAGAAAAGTACTGCAGTCTGTCCCCCCGTGACCGTCAAAGACCCCAAAGTAGAAGACCTGCGGATCACCACTCGCTCCCTCCGCAGATGTACCCTCTCCATCGCTCGAGTTTGGGTCTTGCTTTTTTCTTTGGCTCTCTCTATATGCTTGTAGCGGACTGCTAGCTGGCGCTCTCGTCAGGTTTACGGGTACCCGTTTCGCGAAAGCCGGAAGCTCGATGACTCCGCTTTGATAAGCGTCTTCATTGTACGGCCTCGTTCCACGCGCAAGTGACGCTCCAAAATGATGTTTTGCGCTTTTCAATGGTATGCGAACGACTGTAGTATCTCTAGCAACTCCATGAAGAGGGGCTGCCAGCGGCCCTTTCTCGGAGGTATGCGGTTTCGATGCGGCACGTGGCAATTGATGCGAAGGACCTGCGGAGCGAGAATCTGGATGGAGAGATGAGGATGGTAGATGGGTCACGAAGTAGTCATGGAAGGCGCGGCGAGCATTTGGTTTGTCGATGCGGTGTTGGTAAAGAATGTGACGGACATTAGTTGAAGTCGAGCTGCGCATATTCTGTCCATCACTCTGGCGGTGGACATATGGACATAAATGCTTGCTGAGTGTGGGAATTAGGCATTGGAGCAGTCTCTAAATGGACGATGATCCTAGTTGGCAATCAAAGCGTTCTTGGAGGTGTTCGTCATACAGATCTGCGCCACCATAGATTAGATAAGATTCCATCTAGATCTCGCCGCTTATCTTCCGAAGCCAGGGTATCGAGGACATAGTACTTAGCCAATTATTCCATAATCGAGGAGGAGTAGTAGAACAGTAAGACACCGCATACGATATAATGAGCCAGAGAATCAGACTGCGCAACGCAGAGATCAGACTGACATTGTTCCGAACGCGAAGCTCCATCGAGCTTACTGCAAAGCCTCCTGTTGCCATTGACTAAAACGTCAACGCCATGCATTAAAATCCAGCCAAATAGTGAAATACAAGAATAAGAACAAATGGCAATATCCTCCATGTACGACAAAGGTAAAATTCACCTCCTCTTCTTAGGCAGACCCTGTGCTCGCCTCGTCCTGATGTCGCCCTCCGCTAGCCACTTGCTTGCCTTCACCAATTGAAGGACATTGAGGAATTGTTTCAGGGCCATTACAGGCGCGGATACACCGGCGATTATCCACGGGCCTTTGCTATCCATCTTGTTCGCTCGTGCAAGCTCCATGGCCCAGGCACTACCCGGCGTGGCGAATATGGTTGACGAAGGATGAGTTGGGCTACCCGGTTGAGTAGACGCTCCAGGCGTACCAGCAGCGGGAAGGAGAGATGGCGAAAGGATTGGTGAAGAAAACGAAAGGAGGTATAGAGCGATGAAGAACACCTCATTTAGCGCACAAATTACAAACAAAACAACCTGTGACCTCTGTTAGCGATGTCGTACTCAGTAGAATGGCAGCTTACCCTATTATTGTAATAGAGGTGCAGTAGCCGGCTCCTACTTTGGTCGACCTTTTTGTGGCTTTGGTCGGATCCGCCCATGCTCAAAGTGGCATACATGTGCATGTAGTGACTCGCAAGATCCAAGCTGATCAGACCCTGGAACAGGAGGGTCCATCTTGGGAACGCAGAACTTAAGAAGACAAGCAAGCACGCCGTGGTGCAGCGGTCTGTGACCATGTCCAGTACGGCTCCGAATCGAGTAGATTGTTGAAAGTGCCGCGCTGCAACCCCGTCCAGCGCATCTAGTAGACATGATACACTGTAAAGTAGAGAGCATGTTCTTGGATGGAGAGGCATGTAGTAGAGGGACGCTATGGCCAGGAAGATACGTGAGTAACCTATCGAATTTTGTAAGCAGTGGTTGAGCTCGAGGTTCCCACCATACTTCCTTACCGATGATATTCGGTATGAAAAGAAATATGTTTTCCCGTTTCTCACTTCCTCTCGAGATGTTTCCTCTCGGGCTGGCATGACCATTCGCAGTCGCACTGCCGTTCTCTTTGACAGTCTGCACCGCCTGCTTTCTTGTTCTGACTCCATTCATTGTGCAGCTATAGATCCTAGCAGAAAGGACGGAGACCGGGGCGCAGTGAAGGCTTCTGTCCCAATCGGAGAGGAATAGAGACCGCAATGGATTCGAAAGATACTGTTGTAGCAGATTCGGACTTTGTTCCCGGCTGGTGGTTAGCGGTGATTTGGTGGCCGAATTGACTCTAGCAGATTGAGCTGCTTTGCGGCAGCCCTGGATGGTGAGCTGTATAATGTAGAGGCTGTGTGGGCAAGCCCAAGCGCTTGACTCGAAGATAGATATGCGAGCAAGTCCGTAAGCAATCAGGCAGCTTCGAATGCGATAGGCAGAAATGAAGATTGGGTATTCGAGTTCACGCAACTTCTGGGGGAAGTCCAGTAATTCGATGTTGATATCAGTCTTAATCGATCGTATGGTTCCTCTAATTCACAGCACAATGATATTGTGCGCAATGGTACCTCTGGGTTGATGATTGGGAAGTAATTGCGCATCAGAGCGTCATCTTATCTGCGGGCATCTCCGGGTGTCGCCAAGACCGTCGTCTCTGAGCATAACACACTTCTATCAGCCTGGCAGGTAATATGCATGGAGGCAAGACTGCTCAAGGACTTATCGAGGTCTTTGGAAGGACGGGATATCGATGAACTGTAGAAATTCCCTCTCACAACCTCCTTTGCACAGATGGAGGCCAGCTAGAACATCTGTCACGTGCTTTCGTGTTACTGCGCGTCAGAGGCATGCGACGTCATCTCGCAGTCGTGGTCACGAATAACGCATTGAAGCTTTTCACGTTTCAATATCAATTCCCCAAGCCGACACCCTTCTGCCTAGCTTCCCAGATAGCAATGAGGCACTTCCCCACCCCATCAGCGTCTCCCAGTAATCCCAGGTGCCCCCTGTCAACCCTCACCTTGCCCCCATCACAGATTCGATATCCCTCCGGAGCCATCGCCGCCCGCGCCAGACACACCCCGTCTCCTGACGCGAACTGCAAATCATCATACGCATCCGCATGGCGGATTGCGTCTTTACACGCAACTCTTGCTCTGGAAACTGTTGGGACGCAAGTGCTGTAGAGGACCGAAATCGGGGGGTAGACGTTGTGGGCGGTGTGAGCGGCATTATGTGCAAGTTCACGCTTGAACTTTTTGACGGATGTGAGAGTGCGGTCGAGGTAAGCCAGAGCGAGAGGTCGAGGTATGGTGCATTGAATGGAGGGATTGTTGGTGGTTTGAGAGGATAGCGAGGCTGTTGTGGGCTCAGTTGTTGCAGGCTGGGAAGGCCGTTTGAGCGACGTGGGGAGCGAGGGAAGTGTATTGTAGACAGTGGAGAAAAGACCTTTCTTCTGTTCCGTTGCGGTAAAAGGTGGTAGACTGGGTGCGATGCAAGGGGATAGTGCATAGGTGTTCCAAGTTTCTGGACGGAAGAAGTCGATGAGATACTCCTGTTTGGTATCTTTGTTGATAAAACAGTGCCCTTTCTCTGGTAGAAGGAGAAAGCTTGTCCGAAAAGTAAAGTTGACTTGTGCGGTCAAAACTTTGGAGCTGAGGAGGACATCGTCGCCGTTGCGGAGGGGCCCAAGGATATTGATGCAATGCTGAGGGACTCCGGCGTAAACGATGCCAGCAAAGAGGGTTGGACGTTGATTCACAGCATGCCGGGTTATCAGACCACCCATTGAGTGAGCGATGACTGTTGCTCCACGCTCCTGCTGAGCAACGCCCTTAGCATTGCAGGGGAGCGTTTCTAGAAACTCAATGAGCCTGCGACTCAGGAGATGAGGGCTCAGTCGCCAGTCATAACCGTAATCGTGTACCCGTAGTTTACCATCCCGGGCGTTGGCGCAGGATCGAAGCCGCTTTAAGAGCCGTCTGCCCATATCTATGGGACCAACGTGCGAGAGCATTCCCGAAGCTATGATCTTCTTGTGCATTATTTCCTCGTCCTCTTGAGTGAGGCCAACTTCGAGATCTACCTTGCGGATATTCAGGCCGACTTTGATAGGTACCCACAGCTGCTGGTGGGGTGATTTGGCAGAGCGTAGAATCGAGCCACGATAGCCGCCCATGATCACTAGATCACCGGTCAATTGCTCAAAAGCTTGGTCAAGACTCGAATGCATCGGTCTTGGAGATTTTCTGGCCCCTGACTCCTCGATTCCTGATTGTTGAGCCTGCTGATGCTGATGCTGAGTCATAGATAGGCTGGCAACACCGAGTTTGAGATCACCATCAGTGACGCTTCTACCGTTCACGGTAATGTATCTAGGGTCACTCCTAGCTCTCGGTCTGAAAAACTCGGGGCGGAGACTAGTGAGGTTGATGTTTGGCAGGGCGGGCATGCTAGGCAATTTGATATTAGAGTCTTGAAAACTATCCTTGATTGCTTGCATCCTGCTATTGACCTGCTGCTGTACATGTTCCCATCGAGTATCGTCACCAAGCGATGATCCAGTTGAAGTTACGCGCCGTAGAAGCAATGACTGGTCCGAAGCCGCCCTTCTCAATGGTCGCCCGTCATGGGAATAAGTGACCTTCTGGTAGGTCGGTGAACTTGTATTCCGCTTGTCAGCTGATGAGATCGAGGTAGTTTCGGTCGTCGGCAAGGAATCAGCGTGCGATGCCGAGCCATGGTCCCCAGGACTAGTACTACTACCATGCAGCCCAGTGAGAAGCCCGTCAGGTTTGGCAGCGTCAGGAAGTTTGGTAAAGCTGCCGCAGCCTGCACCGCTCCATGGTGTTTTCGACGATAACACAGTGTTTGCCCGCTTCTGCTTCACAGTAGCCTTCTGCATCTGCACGTCCTCCCGCCCTCCAAACACAGACGACATAGTAGGCAAGCCGAAGTCCTTGAAGCTGGGTGTCCTGGGCAAGGTTGGGAGATTTAGACTCGACACAAAGCGCTTGACATTCAGATCTGCAAGAATACCAGTTGGTCCTGGCGTTGACCATTTGGAGACAGAGCGTCTGTGATTTGAGGTTTTCAAATCCTCGAAGATCCGAGGTCTGGCCACCCATGGTGACGGTAGGAGCTGCGGAGATTCATCTGAGTGTCTTCTTGGAGGGGAAGTGCTTCCTTTGCCTTCATTCTCTTGTGACGCGGTCTGAGCTTCGTTCTCTGCGCCGATTCCTTCCTCTTGCGAGTAGCTATTTGTAGCCCCGTCGAATAGTCCACCGCCATCCACATCGTCCATTACCGCAGCCATCTCAGCAGCTGATGTCTTGGGCGACATGAGCCTTGTGTGAACATGGCCCATGCTAATTCCAATGGCTGATTGTGCATCTTCTACATGTAGGCCCGTCTCCTCTCGTGGCCCTTCTTGTCCAAAGTGCCCAAAGGTGGTTGAAGCTTGCAAGCTGGCCTCGTCCGGAACAACCAGTTGCAACGGTCGATCTGTCTCAATGGTTTGGGACGCCATTGTGGTCGGTTCTCCGGGTCTGACGAGCTGGGTAAGGTTCGTGTGGGACGACGTTTAGGTTGGTCGGATCTCTCTGACAAGCTATAAAAAATACTATGAGCGGACTGAAATGCCATGGTCATGACTGAACACCGATACCCATGTTTCGAAGGATGATATGGACCTCAACCAGTTAGTGGAATCTTGAGAGGACCATTGATGGTGTAAGCATCTCACCCGTCGTACAGCCCTAATCTTGGAGGAATCCTGATTTCCATCTGGGCGACCTAGACATGTAAGATTACAAATACAAACAGTGAAATCCGGGCCAGCCGGTCTCATACGGGAAGGATTTCGTAAAGGTTCCCGCGTGACTCAGTGAGGGGGTTATAACTTAGAGGGTATTGCTACTTCCTTCAAAGAAAAGTCGTTGCCAAGTCCGCCAGATTACGACGTCACAAGCCCGCAAAGACCCCTATTTGAGTCAAAACTTTCGAGGTTGAGATCGAACTTTACTGATGCACAGTGATGGGCAATGGGAAACAAATGATCAATCTTGGAAGGTGAAGCTTGATCAACCCAACAGCTTGGAAGGTTGATCACAACGATTACGTGGCTCGTGGTTGAGCTTTTACATAACATTAGAATAGAAAGCCGGCGCACCCTCAATGAGCCATATTGCTGAACGCTAGACCGACAAAATAATGCTGCTGCTGCAGGGTATATCTGAACCATGGTGATCGAACAAATCGCTTGGAGTCAAACCTCCACTCAGCACCGTCAAGACTCCGTCATTGTCTCATTACCCGCATGCGACAACACCTACTTGATGGGCTCAGCAGTATGCCTCTCCAAAAGCTAACGAAACCGATGGCTTTTGTGAGCTAGGGGCGAGCTGGGCGCTGGGAAAGCAGCCCTTGCTGGTTCGCGTACACGACCGCCTCTGACGTTGGGCGTCTGCCCAGTACAAAAGACGCAGAGGTAGACCTTTGGAATCTTGTGTGGATTGAGACCGACGCAACTAACATGAAGCCACTTCCTGCATGATTCACTGCGAAAATTAGCGAACATCTTCGCGGCTGCGTGTTAACGATAGTTACCAGAGAATCATGAGCTCCCCATCCGCGTCAGGACTGTGGCAGACACAGCGAGTAGCATTACCACTGATCACGCTATCCCGTGCACTGCTTGGGGTGGCAAGATCCGGGTCGGTGATTGTCGTCGGCGAGATGTTGTGAAACATGTCTTGAGTCGGGGTCAGAGTCTGATGCGTAGCGTAGGCATTATCCGGATGCCTATTACGGTTCTCCAAGGTGTCTCGTCCCGACCGCGGACGGCTGAGCTGCTCGCTAGCTCGTCTCTGGGCTCGATTTTTAACAACCTTCTTGAGCTCTGATTGTGCATCACCTCGCTCATTGCCAAAGTCCACGACGGTTTCGCCCTCACTTTCCGTTCCCTTGGACTCGCTTAGAGGCCCGTAGATGAAAGATGTGGTTAACGCTGGATCTATCACGTTGGATTGTGTTGAGGCGTAAGAAGATTTCTGGGAGTGATGTTTCGAGCTCGAAGCGAATCTAGCAAGCCTTGGTGCCGAAGCCTTGTTTAAGGGATATGCAAAGGATGAAGGTTGGCTAGTGGCGATATGGGCGTCACCGTCTTTGGAAGACAAGCTTTCTGTATCGCCAGAATCACTGTCCAAGTCCATCTGAGGTTCCGAATTTGCTTCTGCAATGATTTGCATCTGTGTCTCTGCTCTGCCGTCCGGTCCAATACTTAGAGTGACCGTGCGCTTTGGATGTTGTCGAGAGGAGCTACGGCGCCGAAGATTCTTGCTCTTCCGAACAGAAGTCGATCTGTGTCTGACGACACTGCTAGGCTCTGGCTCTTCGAATGCGACCCGATTCCCATCCGCATGTCCACTGAATGCCTTGGCGGAAATGCCAGCCTTTGCACTCCCACGCGAGCGGTCTTCTTCTTCCCCTCGTAGAGTCTCAAGGGCAGCCTTGACAGCTGGAGATTCAGTCGGTGGTCCACGTCTTCTTTTAGGCTTCCTTGTTTCGCTACTTTCGCGTTCTCTCCGAGCATCCCTGATTTGATGGGCATACGGTTGGAGATTATCGTTGAGCATGGCTTGATGAGGGATGTCCACGTTAAGAGGCTCAGGGGCTCGACTGGGTGAGCTGAATAACAAGCTAGGATCGACGGCTGTGTTTGGTGGCTTTGAACATGAGCTATGAGTGATTAGACCAGTGTTAGAAAGATAATTTGTATCGTGGGCGGCTGGTGCAGTCGCCGACATTGTCATTCCCAAGACATTTTCAACCTCAAATGAAGTCGACACAATCTGTGACATATGCATGGGATCATGGGTCGACACAAAAGAATCCAGCTGCTTTGAGACATCCAATCCAAAAGAGTCTGCAAAAGTATCCGTGGTCCCGAAATCGATGTTCATTGCATTTGATTCTTGATGGGGATCCCAAAACAGTTTCTGCTGGGGATAAACAGGAGCGGTGGCTGGGCCGGCCATGGGAAACGAGCCGAAGACCTCAGGCGAAAACTGAAGGGTCGAGAATTGTTGCGGGGATGTCTCTACGGGAGACATCGAGACTACAGCATTGCTGGGTTTTGGAAATATTCGCGTCGTCTTCCGTCCTCCGTTCGCAGCAGATTCCTTGACAAGTTTGGCAACTTGAGCCTGCTGTGCCTTTCTTTTGGAAGCCGAGGAGCTGGTCGGAGGCGGTGTCTGCATCGAGCTTGCTGACCGCATGCTTGACCCTTGCTCCTTGCTCGGTTCAATCTCTCGCGGCGTACTAGCGTTCTCTGTCAAAACAAGCTGTTTCTCGGGCGTTTGAGGGATTGGGGATGAGCTAAGCTGTCGAGAAGGCTTTACAGGAGGCAGAGGAAGATTAGGGTTTGGGGAAAGGTGATGAACATGTGTAGCGATCTCGGATTCCACGTCATACTCAGGAAACAGTCTCTTGACACCTCGTGCGATTGTTGGGCTTGTTTCAGTGGGTGTAGCGAATGAGGACAGATCCGGGGTTTTGAAAAATCCGGGACTGGCAGCATACGGATCTGCGGGACTAAATCGAGGATCGTAGAAGCTTGACTCTTGTCTCGGGGTGCCAAAAGGGTCCTTGCCGAACGTAGCGGATTTGGGTGTAATACTCGGCGTAGGTGGCCCGCTTGGGTAGCTGAAGCTGTAGCGTAGGGAGCATCAGCACGGGGCCCCGAGTCTACAAGCCTAACCTCACGCAGACGTGTACTTCCAAAGCATGGACATGGTGGTGGACATGATAGAGCTTCTTAGGTGGGAAGAGGGGCTAAGCCCTCTGCAGGATTCAATGGTGGACGCATACCTATAGAACGGTTGCTCAAAACTCATAGCAGTCCTTGTGCCGTGCTATTTTGAAGTATGGTCTTATTCCGTTCACAGCAGCAACGACCGGACTTCTGCAGCGACTGATGCTCCCACAAATCTTGTACGACGGAAGGCCAGAAGAGTGTACCGTTTCGATCTTGGTGCAAGGTCTCTCGAGGGTCTAGTGCGATGTAAAAGTAGGATCGAGGGGGTGGAGTGGATCAGTTGGGGGAAAGGCCAAAGAAGGGGTGAATAGACGACTTCGGATGAAAGGGCTGATCTCTGAAGGTTTGGTAAGGCAGAGCAGGGTCGGTCGCAATGTGCGAAGGCAGCTGGACAATTGTAGATTTTCTGAAAGCTGTGTCCGGGTTAGTGAACGATCATGAACGGCAGTGTAGGATTACTTTGACAGTAGAGCACTGGAGAACACACTTAGGTGCAATGCCTTTTTGGAGCAAGGTTGAGCAAAGCAACTGAGTCAGGGTGTGTCTCCGTTGTTAGCAAGCGGAGAGGGGGAGCAATGGTGGTTAAGGCAAAGCTGAATGTAGCATTCCAGGTTCGTTGGCCAGGGCGGGACAAGATGGCAGGAAATTGGATGGTCGGAGTTCCAGACTTCCAATTGCAAAGCTATCAAGATCAGGCACCAATGAGCTCATGATGGAATCGAAGAGGAAGCAATCTTCGTTCCTGGCCTACAAAGGCCGGGTCTAATGCAGGACAGGGGAGATGGGTGGTGAGCCAAGCTGCGGGCCCTCTTAATGCAGATTCCATGCCGTTGCTTTTAGCGGCTCTCCCAATCCATCGGCACTAAAGGGCTGGCAAGCGAGGCTCCGGGGGTCATCCAGGTCGGAAATGATACTGGCAGTGACCACAAAATGTTCTAGATGCAAGCATGACAGGTGGGGAACTTCAACTGTCTCAGACTTGGAACATATATTTCATTATATTCAGCTGCAGGAAGAACACATGACCTTGCATATCTACATGTGACACACTCTCCTTTTTGCTATCATGACACAAGCGAGACCATCATGTTCCAGCTACGAGACATCCATATACGAACGGCAAAAGAACTTGCTGCCCAGATACGGATGGTCGTTAGGTCTGGTGAAGCCTCATCTCTCTGTGGATTGATGCTCGAAATTGCTGTATGCGTCTTGGCAAAGAAATCATGTCTGATATGACGCCCTTCGCTTGTCGGTCAAACGCTCCCTCTGGATTCGCCGATCATCCCGTTCCCTCTCATCCCTGTTTGCCCCTCATTGTTGTGGCGCTGGTCAGCTCCGACGAACACTTCGATCCAAAGCTGTAGTGACCAATTTCGAAGAACTGCTCGATCCCTTCAGCGAACCTTATGATACCCCCAAATGCCATGATGGCAGTCGGGCCAATCATATCGCCAATTCAATGAATCCCAAGCCTTATTAGATCTTTACCGCCAGCTTGGTTTGTGGCAGTTGCTAAATTAGGATACCAAGGCGCTTGCAGACGCCGGCAGTCGGGCAGATTGATCGACATCTGTACAAGATACATGTAAGACCTCCTATTGTGCTTTAGATACCAAATTTCGACCGTCCAGAGAGCCTCCTCCCATCAAGCCAATTTTCGATCTCAGGAAAGAATGGCCTTGATCCCTTATCCGAAGACACGACAGTGCCTCAGAAGGACTTCACAGAGTACCTTGACAGATCAGTCAAGAGGGACCATTGAACGTGTAAAGAAGAGCAGCATTACTCTGACTGAATCCAAACGCTACCCTTGCAACACTATTGAACTTTGGCTGATATCACAGTGGATATTCCTAGAGAACGAATTGTGAATTGTGCAAATAGTGAAACCAACTGATTTGTCTCAGAGGTTGATTCTGGGCCACGATGACTTACTGCAATATTCATGAGGCCAAGGAGTCATGGGATTCATAACGCTGGTCCTACAATATGTGGTTCTGGTCAATGTGAAGTGTCGTTGCTTGATGAAGTTCTCAACATAATTTATAGAGGCATTTGCTGTCGAGATCTTCACTTGCACGGATTTCAAGGACCCGGTTCCAAAGATAATATCTCGAAGCTCCTTTGTTTTATCGACGATCCATCTTCTCTGTTTCCAATCATGCCCGGCACATCTCCAAAACCGGCCATTGCCATGGATCAAGGTCCTACAATGCCCAAGCAAATTGATTACTTCTCATTCCCGCCAGAGATCCGCAACAAGATCATGGACTTTGCGCTTCGGCCAGCCCACATCCACCCGCCTTATACACGAAGCTGTGTCCAAATACTCGCAACCAATCGCCAGCATTACAAGATCGGCCACGTCACGTACTACGCAGACAACATCTTCCATATGCCTCTCGGAGTCAACTATGGGGAATTCCCCGAAAAGTACCGATTCGAACACCGGAAACTTGTCCGACGCGTTACCCTCACATGCAGCATCCTCGATCTCATCGAAGAGACAGCCACTTCATCACCAACCCGCAAATGCTGCTCGATATACGCGGAATACGACCAGGTGCCTAGCATGACACGCGAGCTGAAACACATCTGGGACAACAGGTTCCAGGCAATCTCACGCATCTTCCCCTACCGTGAAGAGATAAGCGTCGAGTTCCCGCATTTCAAGCCCTCGCCAGAACTCCTCCGCGCAAGGGCCTGGCGGCACGCTTCGGAGACACCCTACTGGCCTGCTATCGAGCGCGCGTGCGAGCTTGAAAGCTAGACCTTGTTGATCAGGCGTCGAGAACGCAAGACTTGTCTGGTGCGGGCTGACGGATCCGTGGATGCGATTCCTGGCTGCTTGACAAAGCCCTGGGGGTCCTGTCCGATTTTGTACTTCATGATGGACGAAGCGGCGGAGGCGGCTCTTCCCGTTCTAGAGGTGAATCTTCAAGGTGAAGGAAAAGGGCAGCCCTTGTGGGCTTGGCTCGTGGAGCAGATGGAGGAGTACAGGACGGAGATTCGGAAGAGGTGATCATAGATTTGTTTTGTGGCCTACGTTTCTAGAGAGAAGCAGCTGATGCTAGAAAGGGAGCAGAGCCACTAAAGACACAAGTCTGCGAAGGGTAATCCGTACAGTATTGTATTGAGTTGAATCCATACGCTTTGCGGTTGTTGCGTTGATGAGATATTTGTTTAGCTCAGGCAACGGATCTCTTGGAGAGTGCTGCATTCCCCCATAATAGCATCTACCTTTCCATACCTCCCCCTCCACATCTAGCGCCGCCCGACTCCCTTCATACCTCATACCCATACCTTATACCTCATACCTCATATCTCATCCATCCACACTCATCCTTCTCCATACCTCTTCTATCTCCCTCATCTCTCATCCACCCCCAAACCCCATTCCCCACCCCCCACCCTCAACCCCCCAGTCCCCCACCCCAACCCTCCAGTCTCAACACCCCAACCCCTCACACCAACACCCCCAGCACCCCAACCAAATCCCACACCCCCAACCCCAACAGCAGCGCCCATTAGAACCCCCAATCCCTTCACCTAAACCAGAAGAAGAAAGGACTTGAGGTGCGGGATACGGAATGGTTTAGCATGTTGTCGTCGGTGTAGTGTAGGAGTGTGGAGTGTGGATATGATGGTTAGCAGGGTGGCGAGGAGCGAATAGGGAAAGAGGAAGAAAGAGGGGAAGAAAGAGGGAGGGGGAAAGAGAGGGAAAGAGGAGACTGAGAGAAAGAACGAGAAAGAGAAGGAAAGAGAAGAGAAGAAAGAGAAGAAAGAAGAAAGAGAGAGAGGAGGAGAACGCGGGGGAAGAGAGGGAAGAGAGGGAAGAAGGGGAAGTGTTCATGGGATTGCTGGTTTGAGCGGATAGGTAATTCTAAGGGTGGGTCGACTGGCAGTGCTTCGCGGGATCTTTGCTAAGAGAAGCAGATGTCGAAAGCGAAAATCGGGTTCAGGAAGGTGGGTGTGGAGGCTGGAGGTGGGTTATCGGAAGATGATCTGGCTGGAGCTTGGGGAAGGGGGGAGGGGAGCAGGTGGTGGGGTGCGTTCTGGGGTGAGGAGCGGACGGGTGGGTGGGTGTGGATGAGGGAGTTGATGAGATGGCGAAGGTAATTAAACTCGATGAGATGGCGAGGGTAAGTAACTCAGTTGAATTAACTCATGTCTATTATCTGCATTAGAGTGGGAGGGATCACAGCCAGTATAGCAAGGAGGGAAAGGTGTATGCCTCTACATTCCTTGTGTACAGGGGCGGCCAGGAAACCAATGTTGGGGTATTATGCTCTACCATTGAGCTAGCAAGACCTTTAGCTGTTGAATTTGCAGGCTAGCTTGCATCAAGACTATTCTGCTGTCTGAGGAACATGGAGACATGCTCCGTTTGATGAGCCTAGAATGTAATTGCTCCAAAGACACCGAAGTCGTCAACCTCTGAAGCTGACTTAGAAAGAAATATGTTCTTCCCATGGTGGGCAGAGATAGCACTTGTAGGCTGTGGGTTTTCTTTGGGTAGTAGATACCCAAAGCTTGACCTCGAGTTGGGTCCAGAATCATGTATCCCACAAGATCATTCGATCGAGGCTAGCGTTGGGACGTCTCGTGCTTAGATGTACCGAGGGGTGGGCGACTTTGGTTGGAAGTACACCGGGATTCGATCATGTCCTAGGCTTCTCAAACTTGAGGGGTGCTTTCTGTAACAGTCCTGGCACGAAAGCGCCAGGTGTGCAGCGCAAGACCGGGAATCGCCCTGTGTCGATAGAGGAGTCTCGGAAGGTCTGCATGGCATGATCCATGTGTTCTAGTAGCGCTTGCTGCTGTTCATCGAACCGTTCTTGGGGCAGTTGGAGCAGCGCAGGCAGTGCCACGTTCGCCTTTTGCCAGCCGCAGATGCAGCCGGTGAAGGCGTCCTCGAATGTCTTGTCCATGGCATGAATGTAAGTTCGCGCCTCCCCAAGAGACAAGCACTTCTCCTTCAAGTATGGTTTGCTAAAGCCAAAAGCTTCAATCTCATCGATGACGCTTATCCTGGTGCTAGCGAAGATATTCCATGGGAGAACCGATTCCGTCCAGCCGAATTGGGCGCCAGTCATATCCAGTGCATACATTTCGCCCGTCTTCGTAGTGACCCGAAGGAACGAATGCTTGTAGTCCGTCATGTCGACCACCCTCTCGTTATGTACTTGTCTCATACGAAACCTGGCGTTTTTGACCCAGACGGTCACCTCCTCGATCCTAGAATAGAGACCTGATATCCATTAGCGCTTCGTAAGTCAATGCGTTAAAATGACATCATGTACCGTTTAGAAGCATCTTTAGGAAGTCATGAAGGTGTGCTAGAGCACCACAACAATGCTGGTAGGTCAGGATAGCCAACTGGTCCTCCTTTTTGGGAAATATCACTGAAGGAAAATCTTGCAGTTGGCTCTTCGCTGGTACCCCCTCTGGACTGGGTTGGTACATAAGCCATTCCGCACCACACTTCTCTATACGCTTGATTCCCCAACTAAACGTTGCTCGACTGAATACCAGTAGCATCTTGTGAGCTGTGTCACCAGCACGATATAGGGTTTGACGATCTTTGGCAGCCTTGCAGGCCTGCTTGTGGTTTTTCCAGTCGTCTTTTTGGCATTTCTGGGTGCAGTACCAGACAGCCACGGTGCCCTGAGCGCCGTCAGGAGCGCCCTTACAACCACTGCAGACCAGATTGGCTGATTCGGGGCATTGTGCGCACTGGTTTGCCTCGTTTTGAGCCATAATAGTGGAGGGTCTAGAGTATTCTACCGACAGGAACCGGGTTGTTTTTCCAGCAATACTAGAGTCCTTGACTTCGTCAATGATGGAGGAGGGATTTCGTCAGAATGTTCCTGGGCAAAACAAAGGTGTAGCTTGTCTGTGATGAACAGTAGATCAGTTGATAATCGAAGGAGCTGATAGTCGGTCTGGGTTGAAACAACCGCTGAATTGGCAATCTAGAGTAAAGTATCTCAGGTGACAGGGCGGATTTTGAGTTAGAGCTTCATGTGAGTAGCCCGAGACCCAGACGTGAGACTGTAGTAGCTTTTGAGCAATAAGATGCTTCAAAAGTATGTGAGCTTATAGCTTTAGGGATCGTACCGTGACATGTGCTCAAAGTGAGATTCACTGGATATTCACCATGACCAACAGCGTGCAGGTGGTCTGGAGGCGTCTAACCTCACTGGAGTGGCCCCCGCCAGATAGGCAGCAACATGCTCAACGAAAACAGTCCATCAGTCGTGGGAGGGGACTCAGGTAATGAAGGGTAAGCCAATAATGAACGCCCGCTCTTCAACCACATCCTTCCCTACCCCATCAACTGCCCGATATCCTCCGGCGGCCATCTCGTCTGCGCAAAGCTCAAGCACCGCTTGATACTCTGCAGGAACTTTCTTGTAACCTCATCACTCATGATATGCGCCTTACCACCTTCGCTCTCATGCAATTTCTCCCGCGCACTTCGCTCATGAATACCCACCATAGTCACTCCGATGGGCCAAGCTGCTTTGCCTATACTTAACCTTAGATAGCCATCATTAGCATCTACATATCGCCGCTCTTGGGCCGCATGCACAATCTCGACGATGGGTTGAAGAATCGCCTCAGGCACGTCTCCTGCCTCAAATTTCTTGAATAGAGGCCGCATATTCTCGCGCGACTGTAGCATGGCGTTCTCAGCGGCGCGGCCTTGAGACGATTCCTTCACTGATTGAGGCCGGGTGGCGAGCGCGACGATCCATTCAGAGAGCACGAGGGAAAAGTAAGACGATAGTTGTCGAAACAGGTAAGCCCGCGCGTCGTTGTCCTCGGGGAGGGAGCTAGGAACTTTGAGTTCGGATTCTGGGAGAGGCACAAGGGTTGTAGGTATTGGCCCTGAAGAAAGCTGCGGCTTCTTTGGTTTGGGCGCAGTGAGGGTGCGGTAGCGCGCAAGACGCTGAGTATGAGTCTCCCCAAACAGTGCGACGGGCTCACCAAGCTCACGCAAGTTCACGAGTAAAGTCTCTGATGGTATATCCTCGCCTTTCTCCTCAGCAGCGACAGGGTCCTGACTGCCTATTTCTCCCTTCGCGGGCTGATCAGGCAGGCCTAGCCGTTTCCTCCTTGCTCGCTCTCTCTTCTCTTCCTCCTCTTCCTTCCGTAAACGGCTCTCCTCGGCAAGACGTTGTCGCTTTTCGTTGCGTGAAGCGGTGCGGGTGGCTTCTTCATCTTCGAGTTTCCGCTTCTGGACCTGTTTGGCTTCGCGCGCTGCGGCAAGGGAGTTTTGTTCAGCAAGGTAGGCGGCCTGCCGTTCGGATTCGAGAGTGGACCGTTTCAGGTACTTGTTAGGAGGTGGTTTGGATGATGGGTTGGTGGATAGTGGAGTGGATTTGGTGGATATGGCGCTGGACATTAAGGATGCGAAGTCCATGACTGCAACGTGTGAGACAGCTAACGATCGTGGCTCACAAAAGAGTGGGACAGAGAAGCCGTGAGCGAAAGATTGAGGGTGCGAGCGGTTGCTTGAGTGTTATTCAAAGTGACAGGGCTTCTTTCCGTATAATGCGGCACAGCGGCCCGGAACAAGCGAGCTAGCCGCGGAACGCAACCGGCGACGGTGAACCGTGAACGAGCCGACCTCTTAGCTGGGGTTGCGAAGAGAAATTCCTTCAAAATGATTTCTACTCTACGTTGACGCGCTACAAGAGGCTGAACACGTGGAGTAGAGGGGAGCTGGGAAATGAAATCGCTGCGAAGCTTATAGCAACCGGCAGTAAATGAAGTACCTTATTCGCATTAGTCAGGAAATGCGACAGCTACTTAGTCAACGCCGAAAATAATGTCTTGGACACTCACTGGCATAGCTTGAATTGACACTTTGGTTGTTGTTACGACTCTCTATTCAGAGTAAGGGCAGCATGAATGTTGGACCTTCAGCCGCGAACGTTACGGTACACCACCATTTTCCGCAGATTGGTTCAGATGGTGACAGCTGCAGTCATGAAAAATTCAACGTTTGGTAGTGAGCCACATAGTGAACACTCGGGATAAGAATGCTTCCCGAACAACTGAAACCCTCCCCACTTTTCCTACCCGCAATGGACCATCGATGGCCATTCTACTTCTTCTAGCTCGCTGCGAATCTATGTTCTCGTTTATATAACGGTATAAGCTATGAGTCCACTTCAAATCTCGTATGCAATTGGTGACCCCAATATACTATATATTACCCTGTCGCACAGTATCTACCCACCACTCAGCTCTTCCAAATCTGGCTTCCGATCCTTATTGAGAGGAATCTCAACCTCGGATCAGGCGGAATTTGATACGACAATACCGGGACCGAACTACACTCTTTACGCTTCGATATCACTTGTGTCATTCAATACCACTTACCATCTCGATATTAACGTACGACGCCGAGACTACAGATCCAACAAGGCTACTGCTTCATTACCTCTAACAAATATCAAGACCGCTCTGAATGGTGTGCCGCCGTTGCATAACTTACTCATCCGATAGGCACAGAACAATAATCAAGACGGCTGGGAAGTCATAAGCAATTTGTATCGCGAAGCGCACAAGCGGTTAGACAAAGCGGAAACGAGAATCTTGAATAGTCTGCTGCTTGAAGTGAACAGGCACTAGTACTTATTCTCCCAATACCGATGCCGGTTCCCTGAGCAACCCACTATATAGCTATGGTCCAGAAGTTGCAGTCCCTACTCCCTCGATAGCTCAACAGCCAGCAGACACGACTAACTTTGTCCCAATCAATGCCTCTCAATGCCGGGCTGGTCCGGTGATCGTCAACCGATTCCTACCGCTTTTGAACGCTCCCACGGGTCCTAGAGAAAATGCGCCTATCAGCGCACGGAGAGGCTCTTGAGCCGCAGGACCTGGGTGGTTACGAGTGAGGATCTGGTAGACTTCCGCTGCTGGCACTGACTGTGGTAGAACGAGTCCACCCGATTGTGACACCTCCTATCCAGGATGATGAATGCCATTCAACACGAGCGTCTGAAGGGAAAAATCGGCCAGTACGACATATGCAAATTACACTATCAGCCATGTTCTGCGATGATGCACGAATGGAACACGGAAATGCCATTTGCTGCGATTACCGAGAGCCTCGAGCAACATCGGTCTATTACACTACCCGACTCCCAGAGATTATGAAAAAGATACTTCAGCAGGGCGACAAGATTATGTGCGCCTAAGAGGTGCGGACGCGGTGATCGCTATACATTGAAGACGAGTGCACTACTTCACCTTACATCAACGGCTACTTTTGCTACAGCACACTACATGCAATCATGTTGTAACGAACCAATTGATTGTCGAGATACACTTGTTTCTCGGGTTGAGGATTCTTGCTTAACCAACCCAGACTTTGATGTTCGAGACATACTCCATCTATACTATATTGCAATTTACTATATGGCAATTGAGTGCTTGTTTGAGCACATTACTGAGACCCTCCGGCGCACAAATATCCTCTACATCGAAATGAAGCACCTTCATACACTTTCCTGCAATTATACAGGCGTTCGCAGAACACAATCTTTTGTCTTGCCCGCGATCCACTAATTTGAAATCGGGACTCGAGAGCTCGGAGAGCTTCTAGCCGATCGCCATCCAATCCGCTGCAGCAGCTTGGTCAAGCCATCCTTCAAGTCTTCTATTCCGTTCTTACGACCTTCATATTAAAGACTCCTCATGAAAAGCTCGGGTTTTCTCTATTATGATAGCGAAACTTTAATTGGCCGTGCTCAAGAGGGTGTTGGCGGAAAGCCGCGCTACTTGGAGTAAGCTATGGGTATTTGAACGTGTGCTTAATGGAACACGTTGCTCGAGCACAAAGACTACTCGAAAGAGCATGTTTTGTATTCTCGTCATACAGGCAAAGGTCTCCATACTGCAGAGTATGATGATTCGTCTTCAGACATGGGGCGCCAAGACGGAGGCGGACAATATCAGAAGATGTAGCGTCTGTAGTTGAGCGACACGTAACTGAAGAACAGATTTGCTGAAACATTTGTTTTCGAATAGCTTCTATCTGTCTTCAATACCATCAGGACTATTGCCATCGCTGCAAACGCAGGGCAGAGCAATCAGCATATAGCCCACATCCCTTGCAGCATCCTTCCAGAAGCCCACCGTATATGCAAGAAAGCTACTTTAGCATGCCTTCACAATGCAATTCCGCAGTCTCCCCATGCGTCCAGCACTTGTTGCTTCACATATCCTCCAAACGGAGAACCAGCCCCTGCACCCTCAGTATAACCCCCCTAACCTCCTTCTCCTGACCAAACCTCTCCGCACCTCTCAGCACCTCCGTACAACGCACAATCTCACTCAAATACTTCTCAACAGCCTCTCGCTCCGTGATTTTCAAATCACGGACAGTATATATCCGCAACACCGATAGCTTCACAGCTATGTCATGATCCAAGCGGCTATGGTCCCAGGGTGGATTACCAGGATGACGGTAGTCCCATGCTTTCCATTGCAGAGCTACTGCTAATCGATCCAGGTCCTTTGGTAATGAGGTTTTGGCGCCCTCGCCGGCGTGGCCCTCCAGGGGGCGGTTCCAGAGCCGCTCTGCGCGGGCAAATAGCGATCCGTGATTTTTGGGCGTGTCGGTGTCGATCGCGGCTAGGAGGGTGGATACCTCTGACTGGGAGAGATTTCGGAGCAGGCGCTCGCAGTCTGCTTGGTCTTTGGATGGGCGTTGAGGCATCGCAGCAGGAATTTGGGGTGGTCTCAGTTGTCGGTTCTTGGTCTTGATATTAGGCTTTCTGGAGGGCGGTCAGGGGTGATTGATATGAAGATGTTGTATGAATGGTGGAGATGAACTAATGCTGAGTCTTCTGCTATGGCTGGTATAAGCGACTTATATATTACTTCAGCTAGACTGTATTCCTATACTTACAATGTATGATACAGTCATCGTGAGTTCACTGTGCTCGCGTCAGAAGATCCCGGAATGGAGGCTTATTGCAACGCATTTCCACCATACATAGCACGTTAGTCACTTCGGCAAACGTAGCGACATTTCTTTCTGACGAATCGATCGAGTCCACTCTGGCAAAAGGACTAGTATATGCAATGACTCAAGTCTTTCTTGTTCGCCTTTACTATAGACTCCATGTATCTTGAACAGCCAACGAAGACCCTCGAAGACAATATGATACGCCACATTCAAGCATTGCAGAAATTGTATCCCCCCCAGATGACCCTGCCGGCGGCATGCTGCTCTCCCCAGTGTCGAGATATCTGATCCACCGAGCGACAATAGTGTTCAGCCGTGCAGTTGCAAAAAGAATTTTCTGGCTGTAAGACATTTTGGGAGCTTATTGAAGGAATGAGTGAGGACGATATTGTTTCTCCCCTTTCCTAGCTTAACATAGCTAGTAGGGTTCAAAGAACCTTAGGTGGTTAGAGTGATGAGACGCGTGTGTCGGAATTTCTCGCGGAGTCAGTCTGGGCAAAGGCTTATGGATGATTCTGTCGGCGAGATTCGTTGCCCCAACCGGTGTCGAGGAATGTGATCGAGCTGGTGGTGATTAGATCGAGATGCGGACGCCAATTTGGGTCCATGACCTGAAATTATTCCCTAATGAAGGTGGTCACAAGCCCCTCATGCATCGCTACGCTTTGAGATTCACCCGTGTACGATGGGAGGTCGCGGATATTTAGGTCTTGAGGCTCTTCGAGCGCGGGATACGTAGAGCATATATAACCAGCCGTCCGGCTAAACCTACCAAATACTGTAAGCAAAACAGAGTTACCATGGTTTCGAAAGCATATGCCCAGCTCCTCCAGCTTCGGAGACCCCTCACAGATAGCGATTAGGTCAAAATTCAGGGGTGCAATGCTTGTTGTTTAGATTTTCATTGCCAGAAACTCGTGATCTCCTTCGGAGGCTTCTTTGCAGGGTCCTTGGTAGCAACCGTCGCACGCTTGGTTGCAGAGTCCTTGCGAGCAGCCGTCGCACGCTTGGTTGCAGAGTCCTTGCGAGCAGCCGTCGCACGCTTGGTTGCAGAGTCCTTGCAAGCAGCCGTCGCACGCTTGATTGCAGGGTCTTTGCGAGCAAGACGCGGAGGCTTCTTTGCAGGGTCCTTGCTAGCAGTCCTCGGAGGTTTCTTTGCAGAGTTTTGGCTAGCAAACCACGCAGACTTCTTTGCAGGGTCCTTGCGAGCAGCCGTCGCACGCTTGATTGCAGGGTCTTTGCGAGCAAGAAGCGGAGGCTTCTTTGCAAGCCACTTTGTAGGTCCTCTGGTAGGTTCCGTATCCGGCTTCTGCGCTTCATCTGCGTCCTCCTCAACCTTCGTTTCTGCCATCTATTTTGCCATCTTGGCTGCCTTCTTTGCTGCATTTCCTGCCTTTTCTGCCTCCATGTTGATTTCCCGTTGAGGAGTTCTGACGTAAACATCGCCAATCTCCAGACTATCTTCCCTGCCCTCAAACCCCTAATCAACCAGCTCGTTGAGCACTTCATGAACCACTCTATGAAGCCTCTCACCGCCATCCTCAACACTTACACTCTCCCAAGGTCCGTCCTCAGTGTGCTCTGCAGGGAAGGATCAAATTTCTTTTGCTCCTTCGGGCCCCTCGGCTTCTCAATGTCCAAGCCATAAAAAAGATTGATGGGGCCGTTGCCCTTGCCCAGATCAGGGACCGAAAGCGACGAAAATGATTGATGGGGCCGTTGCCCTTGCCTAGATCAGGGGCCGGAAGTAACGCAGGTCCGGGGTGCAGGAAGTACCTCTGGCATTTGAAACCGACAGGATTGCGGTCGGTAGTATGAAGAGTCCCAAGGCCATGCCGATTAGAAGGAGTGTAACTAGCTCCAGAATTCTCGAAATCTATCTCTTGCATGTCCTGCGATCTGCTCTCTGATTGCTAACAAAAGTCGATCGGTGAACGCCTGCATGGTCGCTTCGTATCCTGGCCCTGGAAACCGGTTTACTATGTATGACTCTACCCCCAACAGTAGTCGATGCAATAGTTGCTCATCCAGTCGCAAAAGCTGAAATCCGTATGTGTCCCTTGCCATTTTCGGGTCGAGTTCGTTGGGATAAAGGGTGGACCCTTTCTCCACAGCAGATGCTTTTCTTCGAATGTTTCTTGAGACCTTGTCGCAGATGCTGACATCCGCAAGACTATAAGCTTGGCGGTTATGCAGCATTTGCAGTGTGGCAAGCTGTATTTCTAAAGGTACTTGCCAGCTGCTGAAAATTAGCAACATTCATAGACGCTCACATCAGGAAACAGATTGATTCAGGAGGACCGCAATAGCAAAGGCCAGGCTGGCCGTTGTATGCATAGAGGGAAGAAAAATAATGCAGCGGTTACGCACCTGAAGGACCAAAGCTGATTTGATGGCATTGTTACCAGAAATCGGCACACCGCAGAATTGAGCAGCTGGATTTTCGGAAAACCCGGCCGTTCACCGACCGTGGGTAACTCAGCGGCGAACAGATCTGTGACATTGGCATGTGTGACGACGCTCAGGCTTGTGATGAAGCGCAAGAACGTAGCGGTGGGGACAATGGAAGTCGCTGAAGCTTCGCGAGAACAGCGGTTCTTGTGAATTCGTCAGGACGATGTGTTTGTGAAGTTCACACTGCACTGGAGCTTCGAATACGCTGCATGTCTCGCCCAGCTGCCTAGGTTTTCACGCTGGGAGCTATTGCACGCATTATTAGCTGCACGGCCACCGTCGAAGCTTCGTCATACTCACATGACCCAATAACGTCTCCCACAGCTCCGTCGCACAGTCAGATACGGGCCGTGTCTTCGACATATTACGTTGTGATAACGTCATGCGCCTGTGGTGAATCTGACAAGGTAAACGTCTGTTTCGGCTTCTTTGCGTGCTTTTGCGTTCGTGTCGGATCCTACGGCCGCCGGAGCCGAATTAGTCGAGGCGCTAATGCTACGTCTTCTGTCCCCCATCGACATACAATCTGGACTTGGTCTCATCGCAGACTATGCCCCTTGTTCTTTTACACTGCACCATTGAAGGTGAACAGATAAGTCGGCATGCGCCGTCAAGGAAGCTTCTAGCCTTCGAGGTACATGGAGTAAATTAGGACAAATGCAAGGACAATAGCACAAGCAGATGTGATACATGCATAGTAAGGTAGACATAGAAACGACGAACATAGGATCACTTACATGGTAAGGTAATCTCCTATACAGTTTGCCCGTACTATCTTGACCGAGGATTGGTTCCTTGAGGGTCTCTTAAGGGTGTTGCTCTATATCACACCGTCTCTCCGGACTATCAGAATGGTACTAGCAACGGATGTGGGGAGCACCTACCCCTGAAGCAAATATTGTTTTGTTGGAGTTAGGTAAGCTGTTCCAACAGCGGAGCAGAGTGAGGAGACGTTTATATATTATAAGAAAGTCCTGAAGTGACGTTATATTATTGGCTTTTTGAAACTTCTGAGGGGCCACGGCTAGGCCGAAGCGTGGCACGATCGTTCCAAAACCCACGAATCATGTCGAGTCGAAGGTTGATGTCGAGAGATGGTTCCATGAAAGCTCGCTGAGGTGGGAGGGGTCTGGTAAGAATAGCTCCGAGCTCGGGTTGTGAGATGTTGTCTTCTGCTGAGTGGCGTGCAAGGCGTTGGCACTGGGCGATAGGTTGATCAGCTACCCTAGGGAGAGGTTGTGCTTGATGCGGAGGCCAACCGATGGGCTGTTGCTTCTAGATAGCAGAGTCCAGAATACCTCGCTCAAACTAGCTAAGCCGGCCATGCTGGTCTGTGGTCTTCAAGACAAGGAAGTTGGGCCCGAAGAAAAAGATATGAGCATTGGAAAGACAACAGTGACTTTATATGTTCAGTAATGGATGATCCGCGGCTAATATTTTGGTGTTCTCTTCCTAAGCGCGACGGCCCGTTGGGCCGAAAATTGTTGATCTTGTCTTAGTTTACCTGACACACATATCTCATAGTCATGTGTTACATTCTCTCCATCTCTCATTTCTAGGATTTGCTGCATATTTGCTTTGACTACTATTCGTGCATAAGGATCCTGTTTTAACCCATCCTTCGCGTTGTACCATCCAGACATACTCGTAGGCTGTTTACCCTCTGAACGCTCCACCAGCTGCACCCACCACGAGCCGTGACGATGGGCAGTGACGGCAGGAGCGAGGTAGGTCCTGTATTTTGGCCGTCCCCGACTCTCGTGGTTTAATATGACGGATGCCTTCGCTAGGCTTCGTTTCTGGCTCTTGATTACCCTTTTCTTGAGATATGGCCATATTCGTAGCTTTTGGGGCTGTCCCTCTCTTTGTTATTGGACTGACACTGCGCTCCTAGGATCTGAGCACAGCTGGCTTGGGTGGTGAACACGGACGGGACAGCAAGGCAACAGACAAGCCTGACAAATCATCCATCAGATCAGGTAGTAGTGAGACCACGAGTGTTTACCAGGAGGAGCACAAGCCGCGTCTGTTGCTGATGGGTCTGAAGAGGTAAGAGAGCCCGGTTTGACTTACAGTATATGTCCAGCTTGATTGAGTATGCGCAGGAGTGGCAAAACTTCCATATCCAATGTCGTTTTCCACAAGATGGCCCCTCATGAGACGCTTTTCCTGGAGGCAACCACGGCTATCAAGAAGGAATCTATGCAGTATGAGTAACATGATCAACGGAGATGCTTCTAGCTTACACAATATGTAGCTCTTTCATGGATTTCCAAGTCTGGGACCTACCAGGACAGATCGATTACCTAGATCCCAGCTTCGATGCTGAGAGCATCTTTGGCGGCGTCGGAGCGATGATATGGGTCCTAGATTCCCAGGACAATTACATGGACGCCATAGGGCGACTTACCGAGACCATCGTACACCTACAGCAATCATTTCCCGAGATCAAATACTCTGTGTTCGTCCACAAGACCGATTCGCTAACCGACGACTACCGCGAGGACACCATACGTGATATCATCCAGCGTGTCTCTGACGATCTGTACGATGCAGGCTTGGAGAACCCTCCAGTCAGCTTCTACCCGACATCAATTTACGACTATGCTATCTTCGAAGCATTCAGCAAAGTCATTCAAGGATTGGTACCGCAGCTGCCTGTTTTCGAGGCTTTGTTAAACACAATTGCCGCTAACTGTCGGTTTGAGAAAGTCTATCTATTCGATGTCCTGAGCAAAATCTATATTGCATCCGATACAACGCCAATTGATATGTCCACTTATGGCCTGTGTTCCGACTACATCGATGTCATCGTCGACCTTTCCGAGGTATATGGCTGGGATCGTGGAGAAGTAGAGGATACCCAGCGTGCAAGAGATATACGTGCACAAAGTGCCGAGTCTTTCGTTAGCAATATCAAGGGTTATAATCTCTATCTCAAGGAGATCAATACGTAAGCCAGGTCTAGAGATATGAGTGTCAGCTAACGTTTTGCAGCTATCTCGCATTGATTGGCGTATCGAGAGAGTCAAGATTCGAGCTGGAGAAACCCCTAGTCGACCACAACATACAGAGACTGCAAATTACGCTAAGGAAGGTCCTAAGAAGAAATTGAAGGCTGTACCCGTCCGTCATACTGTTCCTAGCGACCAAAGGAGTGATGTCTCCATCAATCAGGCCCAGCACATAGTCCAACCTTAATGATATCGCAAGGACTTGACAGCTGCATTATCAAGCAGCTATCTCTAACGCCACCGGTTCGCAGTAAGCAGCTTAGTGAGCCCGACTTAGTGTGACAATTGTCTTCAGCACTAAGAAAACGGCAGGCGCTCTTTGCTGCAAATTGAGGGTGGTGGAAGCCTAGGAATAGTATTTGTCGCAATCATAGCGGCTGGGTTCGAAGAATGGTATGGTCGAGTGCCCGCCTGGATAAAGGAGGCAGACCATGATGGTTGGTCTACATTCTGGGACACGTCTGTCCTCGCTTTAGGCTTTGAGGCACGACTCACGGCAGATCTGATGATCCTTGAGCGGCTAGATAGCTGGATTGGTTCTGTAAGGATCTCTGTGTCTTCTGATGGGAAATTGTCGTTCCGAAAGGCCTTATTCTTCATTCTGGACGAAACAGCGAAGCCTACATCGAATTTCGGCCTGAACCAGTCAGCCGTGGGTACCGAAGGCACAGCAGTTTCCGATTCTTGGGTCTCTGCACTTCGACCACTGGAGGTTTCAGCTTTCGTCCTCTCCATCTCTTCTGTGGCTACTGCCTGCGTCTGCTCGTCTGCAGCTCTCACCAACGACCTGAGATATTCCTTGGTGGTGGACGAGCCAGGCCTGGCGATTATTTTCCACTGTTCCAATTTGTTCCTTCCCTTCACGACAGCCTCGCTGGCTTGTCTCGTACTTACATTCCTACAAGCTACCATCATTTGACGTAAACGGTCGCTTGTCGAATCGTGACTACAAAGGACCCAGTCCTTTCTAACATCTTCCGACAGGTCACTCCAATGGACGGCACACTCTGTACTCGATCAGTTGTGGGATTATGAGAGCTTGGATCCAACGAGCAACCCACCTTCAGCCTCAATCTCTGCGAACGGACGGAGCTGCTGGATGCCCCACAAGAATACGATTTCTTGAGTCTCCACATGACCGTACCACAATAGCATTGATGCTGTGCTGCCTCTGGGCCATCGCAGGATTTCTTTATCTTCGAAGGCCAAAGTGATGGAGATCACATCGGTTCGAGGTTCTTGGGCGAAGTAGCTACGTTTCGCCGCTGGGAGCGATCGTGCCATCAGTACTGGCCACCGAGACTAGCGTAGGCAGATCAACCTAACATACGGGCCAGCGGACTCTTGTTCCAGAAGATCCGCTGCTCTTTCTTGGACCATATCTTGTCGCTATAGACCAAGTCGATATGACCCCGGGCCTGAACGAGGATGTCAGCGTATAAACTCCTCTACTCTTGGTTTTCATACTTTTGCCATAGGCGGCGGCACCCACTGCACCTCGCCATTGCCAGCCGTGACACAACATTCGTTGAGGGTTAGAGCAACGATCTGGTGTCTAAGAATTGCGCCCTCGGATTTATGGTCCAGGTGATAAAGCGTAGCCTCTGGCGCCAGAGTCAGACCCTCGGGGTCTACAAAGCGATGACGGCTGGTCAGATCTGCGATATATCTGCGAGTGGCTGCGTCTTTGACCGGGGATGTATCTTTGAATGGTGATACTTCGTTGACTGGGATTGTATCTTTGTTCGGGTCCGTATTTTTGACTTCCATCTTCTTTTTGGGTTTTCGATTCTTCTTCTTCTTCTTCTTTGTTTTTGCAGCCTGCTCTCCTCCAACGTCCGGCTCAGAAAGCTTTGGCTCGGAGTCAGCCACCCCGGGCACGGCCGCCTCGGAAGAATCCTGAGGTTGGACATCTTGTATCGAAACCGCATCTGCCCAATCATCTCCTTCTCCATCGTCATCGCTATCCTGTTCAGAGGCGTTTAGCTGAGGCTTAGTCGTTACCGTATCCGCCCACTCATCTCCATTCCCATCATCATCGCTGTCTAGTTCGGAATCAGTCGTCACCCACTCGTCTCCTTCTCCATCGTCATCGCTGTCCTGTTCGGAGGCGTCTGGCTTAGGCTCAGGTGTTCCCTTTTGGAGTCTCTCAGGAATTTCTTGCCTGTCCTTCGTCTTCTCTTGGAGTGTGCTACCCCAGACTGCTTTTGCAAAGTCCACCGGATTCCAGATGTCCTGGTCCCAAGCGCTTTGCTTCCTATCGCTAGAACCTTGGGTAGCCTCAACCCTACCAATAACCTCCAGTCCCGGGCATTCATCCTCTTCAGCAATGAGGCTTTGAGACTGCGAAGGCTTGCTGTCCTCAGGATCTTGGATTGTTTGAAGCCCGCAGTCGTCATCCGCTCCGATCCCGCTGCTTGTTCAGCCACAGAGCTTTCAGCCTCTGCAGGCTCACTGTCCGAATCATCTCCATCCGAAGCAAGAGCTCCATAGAAATTTTCATCATGCCTGACTCCCAGCGACGACTTGTTGGCCTTACCGCGACGCGTTCTAACCTTCCTACTTGGCTTCTCCCAGCCCTCTTGCGTCTGATCAGCTCCACCTTTGCTGACCTTCACGTACTCATACTGCAGAGGGACTCCCTGTTTGATACCATAGGATTTTCGGGTCGGTATCTGGGAGAGTACGTATCTGCTGTCTGTCTCGTCTTGCAGTGACGGCTCATCGGTGTCTGGATGTTGAGGTTCTTCCATTTTAGAAGACGTTGTGGTGTTGCATGGGTTGGGTTTGGATGGATCCTGCGATGGGTTGCGGAGTTACTAATCTAGGTGTTGCTCGCTTGCTGGTCACGTGTCGAGCTAGCTCGAATCTTCGAGTGAAGGTCTTGCGGTTCGTTGGGACAGCTATAATCATATGCTAAGCTATGGCAGGTTGTTGAGACCTATACCATCTATACTACGAGCACTTCCAAGGAGCAGAATGAGCGCTCATTCTATCAATGAGGTGGACTGATCGACCAGTGACGCGCAATCGCTAATAAGGCAAAACGTTTTGGCGTAATACGTCGAATGCTATGATGTTCAAGAGGAGATTTGAGATTGAAAGTAGTTACAAGACAATGTGCGCCCATGCCTGCCGGCGAGAAGGATAGTTGTCGTGTCAAAAGCAAGCGAAGTCAACTGCGCATAGGGAGGAAATCTATATGGCTCAGCCCCTTCTTTCCCAATACACTCTCCTTAGGAACCTCTATCGTCCTCTTATCTCGGCTTGCTCGGCTTGCTCGGCTTTCTCGACATATCACGCTCTCAATATAGGGATTGTCTTGAACCAGACGTGTAAAGGCGTCACCCCACTGATCGTACTGTGACCTCCGGTCCTGTGTTGCAAGCTTAGACTGTCGAGTCGCAAGCTCAAACCGTCGAGTGAGTCCGAAATTGGAGGCTCCGATCCTCACCAAGTCCGCTCGCAAGCTATCGAAGCGATTGGGCTCCACCAGATCGCGGACCCCGATCCGGAAGATGTTCTTGGCGTACAAGATTCTCCTTGCTTCGTCGTTGACTCTCCTGCAGGTCCGAAGTATAGCTGTGTAGCCCCGATTCTCCCGTAGGAGGGTCTGCTGGTCGAGATTAAGAGTACGTTCTATCGAGCGAAGAGCCCTCTGTGAGAGCTGTGAGGAAAACAGGAGGATCCTATGGCAAGGGAGCAGATACTCGTAAACCTTCTCGCGAACCTCAGGCGGTAACCTTAGAAACGAATTTTATCCAGCTATTTTCGATCTGCTTTACCATTGCTAGTCTGAGTTCCTCAGCTACATTTCCCTCCCAGCTCACAGTCTGGACATTCGACAGCTGTCCCAGGGGTCTGAGAATAAGTATTGCTGGTTGGGGCAATCCCGATACACAGATATGCAGGAGCCGTATCCGCTCGATTCTCCGCAAGCTTACGCACAACATCTCCATCTGCCCCTGATACGAATTGAGCTGGTTCATTGCTTTTAGATCGATGCGGGTGTTCACTATAAAACCTCCAACGTTCATAATGCCCATTTTGATCTGTATCGCAACCCTCTGCACACGCCACAGGTTCCTGCCCAACGCCTCAGGAAAGGCGTATCGGACACTCAAAGGGACCTTTAGGATACGACCGTCCAAGAAGTGGTATGTCTTGATGAACAGGACGCAATCCCGCTCAACACCGATGTGGAAGGTGACGTTGGCGAACAGGACGGCGATGGCCTCGGCGTATACCTGTCGGTTGGCCCGAAGGATGGAAACACTGCCGCTGATCCAGCCGCCGTCGGAGATGTCGTTGCGGGGCTTGTTGCTGGGGAGGACATAGGTATAGATCTGCTGACGTATTTCTAAGGGAAGACGGAGCAAGTTAAAGCGTGTGAGAGGTGAGCGAGGCAGCTTCGGTGGGTGTGATGAATCTTGCTGGTATGATGAGCTGGTCGAGATAACCCCTGCGGAAGTGCAACAGGAAGTTCGAGGCATCTTCGATGGTTGAGAACGGTTTTGCTGGGATGACGGCATGGTTGGAAGGGTATGGAAGTGGGCGACGAAGAGCTCTATGGCAATAATGGGGTAATCAAGAGGAAGCCGTACTCTTTATGCAGAAAAGGCTGTGGGCCATGCAGCTGTACGTGGGGGTCAAACGCATATATGCAGGACACGACATGCATAGAATTGCTGGAACCAGATACATCACATTCTTCCAAAGACTGTCTAGATTACTGATAAGGGCCCAATGCCTAGAATCCGAGTAGCCATAAAATATCACATAGGTCGTTGCATCGAGAACAAAGCTTAGAGTAACGATCGTGCGTCGAATTGATCTGCACCAGGCTACCTTGTGGGCCCAAAGCAAGCCAGTACTGTGCACCCAGATAGCTGGAAATGTTATAGCTCGATAGTTGGTAACATCAATGAATCTGCCATAGATGCAGAAGACATCTCTCCCGTGACAGACAGCTTTGCGAGTAACGTTTGATCCCAGCTGCCGTGACCGCAAGGCTACCGAAGAAACGATTCGACGGTTTTGTCGACGTCATCTTCGGTCCAAGCGCCCATGCCAAGACATTAAAGCGCTAACGCCGCTTCGGGAATAATCTACCTCGCTTAGTCCGCACCACTCTCGAACACCGTGAACTCCTACAGCGATCTGATTACGATCTCAAACATCACAATATCTACCTGCAACCATGGTAAGTCCCGTCTGCCAAACACAACGTCCTTTCATAGCATGCTAAAATGGTTTCCAGGCACCAGCAGCCGCCTCCGCAGGCAAGAAACAGAAGAAGAAGTGGTCTAAAGGCAAAGGTGCGATTCGTCCTGCTCTCCTCGACTTTCCTTATCAACCATGAAAACCTACTCCATCAATACCGCTCTCCATGTACCCACTCTCATGAGGACCATTCGCTGATATCTGCGTCCCCAAATAGTCAAGGACAAAGCTAACCACGCCGTCGTTCTCGACAAAGCCACCTCGGACAAACTCTACAAGGACGTGCAGTCATATCGCTTGATAACGGTAGCGACGCTGGTGGATCGGTTGAAGATTAATGGGAGTCTGGCGAGGAAAGCATTGAATGATTTGGAAGAGAAGGGGCAGATCAAGAAGGTTGTGGGGCACAGCAAATTGAGCATCTACAGTAAGTCTAACCTGGTTCTGGCAGCAGAGACTTGTGGCAGGTCAACAGGGTAGGAGGACACTATGGTCACTTTGGGGGAGAAAGGGGAGGGTGGCTATGATGGTAGGCTCTGGTTGACTAACTGTTTGATAGCGAGAGCGGTGACGGCTGCGGAGTAGGCAGAATGAGTGGCTTGGAGCTGTCAAGAATGAATGAGCATTTGATATCGGAAGGGCTGGGATGGATGTACTGGCGAGGCTTTGTTCCTCTCTCGTATGCGCCGATAAGCTACAGCTAGGGCTCCGATAGCCGTTCTCCTAGACCCGGCACATTCGAGTGGAACAAGTGCTACTTCATAATCTCATAATCATGTACGGCATACCCTCAACGCTATTGACTCCCATCTTTCTTTCTCTTCGGCCTTTGCTCCCTCGCCTTCTGGCACAACTCCCTTACTGGACCTTCCCTCTCCTCCCACCCCTCCTCTCTCCTGATCCTTCCCACACAAAAATACTTCCCGCCCTTCCCGCCGTCGAACATCCTCTCCCACCCCCTCACCACATCTCTAACGCTTGCCCTCGCAACCCTCCACTCGCGCTCCCTCCTCAACTTCCTCTCTCTCTTCTCCTCTCTCGTCTCCTCCTCCACCCTCCCTCCCCCACCACCTTCTCCATCCTCCTCACCAACAGGCACAAACATCTCCTCCACCCCCCTCAAATCCCCCGTCAAATCGTCCTCAAAACACCCCGTCACATACGCCCTCGTCGCATCCCTCCCCGCAAAAAAACCATAACTCCCGCCCGGCCCATAGAAATGCGGACTCACGCTAACGTCATATATACTCCCATTCAGCCCTAGATAGATCGGGAGGTTTGGGTCCGAGCCGTTGTAGAGCGAGAGCTCGGAGGGGGAGAGAAGGAGGGGCCCGCGCAGCCAGGCGCGGATTCGGACCGGGCGGGTGAAGGCGGGGCGCGGGTAGTTCCAGATCAAGGAGGTGCCGGTTATGAGGTAGGAGAGGGTGGAGGAGAGGAGGAGGAGACCGAGGAGGGGGCGGAGGATGGTGAGGAGGGTGAGGCGGGAAGGCGGAGGGCGGGGAGAGGGGCTGCGGGGTTGAGGCTTGGTGTTACTGCTTAGTGATGAGGAGTCGACGGTGGAGGGGGTGGGGCGATTGCGAGCGCGAAGCTCTGAGGCCATTGCGTTGGCGTTTAAGAGGTGGAAGGAAATACTACTTGTACTTTACGGAGTTACGAAAAGCTTGGCTTGAACCCTTATCACCTAGTAATGCAATCCACCCGGTAATGCAAGCGCTAGCGATTTTGGCGCATAAAGCCTAGGGTTAGTGATCATACCCCTGATATTTGCACTAAGATCACTAGCGGTTGCATTACCGGGTGGACTGCATTACTAGGTGATAAGGAGTAGCGCTCTCAGAACGGTTGTCGCTGCTCGGCTTTTTTTTAAGATCCCACCCCCCAGAGTATGGCAAGATAATTTTGATTCACATTTGCATCTAACTGTCTAATCACATAAGATCTATCATTTATGAATCTAGACACTTTGCGCTTTCTAAGAATGCTTGGTTCGTAAGTTTCCATCAAGGAATGCCAGAGTTATTGGAAGTGCAAAATCAAATAATATAAGTTTCTCAATTCCAATTAGAATTCTATTTAAATTGCGTTCCCAAGAAGCGTGAAGTATACTCTTTTGATTATGAAAATTTGGTATTGATGTCTCCAGAATCGCAAAAGTTAATCGAAATCACCTTGCCAAAAGTTGGGGGTGGAATCTAACAAAAAAAATGCCAAGCGGCGACAACCGTTCTGAGAGCGCTAACCCTAGATTTCCGCAAGTAGTTTAAGATCCAACCCACATTTAACGAACACAAAATTGCGACTTCTGTTATGCCAGATCTATGTACATCTAGAAATCCAATCAAGGTTAATGGAATGCGGATGAAGTGATTCAAACCTCTTAGAACTAATTTGATGAGATATCGTGTGGGACATAGAACGCGAAGCATTAGATAACGAGGCTTCTGGGAGCGAGAGCGTAATTTCTTTACCTTTATCTTCAGCCTTGAGGTGGTGTGGTGGGGTAAGCTGCACAGAGCGTGAAAGATGTCTCCCTTCAAGGATCCCGTTAGGCAGCAACGAAGAGCGATCATTGTCTCACCTACTTCTGCGATTATGGTCTTGGATGAAGCAGAACTTCTGTCCGAATGTCGCCGACTTCTGAAGGATAAACTCGATAATTGCTTTGCCCGAAGAGACGACCCAAACCCGAAAAAAGCCTTTGCACGCAGAGGCATCACTCGAGAGATCTTCGAAGAAAGTAGACTCGAGCGTTTATTCGGACTCTTGCTCCAAAGCGAAAGTAATCTTGTAGCCCACAACGATTCATTTGACTTGAAACGCATCGCCGAAAGCATAAGAGGATCAGGGAACTCTGTGACCTATTGCAATGTGCTCGCCACTCTGCTGTACTCCCGGTGTACGAATGAGACTTTAAGGAGATTCTCAAGCGAAATCCTTCTAACAGAGCCGGGTAAACCGATTACCGACGATGATCTGCCCTTAACTCAGAAAGACGCTCGTGAGGCTTTTGGAAATCACGATGGATACCAGTTCTGGGTGGACCAATATGTCTTCTGTCCTGTGGTCCTAAAGGAGAATGACGAAGCTAGATATGTAGGAAACAGAGCATCTTGCCCAATGCCGTTCATCGAAGAACCCGTGGAGATAGGAAGAGGTGCCTATGCCATTGTCAGGAAAGTAGTCATCGAGAAAGATCATCTAGTCAATGAACGAGATAAGGTCGCTCATGAAGTTGGTCTGTCCCGATGAGGTCCTAGCCTATTGTCTGACAGGTTTAATAGCGCAATGTACAGTACCCGGACAAAAGTTTTCGCGAAAACGCGGAAATTCGCGTCACGCATTAAATTTCCCTTTCAAACCACCTACTTTCTTCAACTACCACACGATGATTCGCAGTTCATTAGGTCCAATTTCTAATATATCCCCTATCAAAAAGGACTAATTCATGGGGCCATTAGTGGTGGTTTGACGCCATCAAAGGTTCAACGTCTTCATGGGATTTTAGAAAGCTTCGTTCGAGGCATTTGCAACGTCGTCGTTTGGCAACACCACGATTAATCTAAACCTCGTTTAGGACGTCCTAAAAAGCTTTCATTACGTAATGAACGTCATGTCATCAAAATTGTGCGTTTAGATTCAAAGATTATCTACAAAAATCTTCTTACAAAGATGGGGGTCAACGTTTTCACTAAAACCATCTATCGCATACTAAAAGAGAAGAGTATTATCAATTGACTATGCAAAAAAAGACCTCTATTGACGTCTAAGATTGCGAGTAAACGTTACGCATAAGCGTTAACTCACAAACATTGAACTTTTGACAATTGAACGAAGATTATATGAAGCGATGAATGTTTCGTCGAAAGAGGCACGAACAAACGACGTCAATGATGCTTTCGTACGCCTTCACAAAAGTGAAATAAAGTCATGATTTAATCATACAAAAAAGAACACGACTTTAACATCATGGTGTAAGCTTGTTTTTGAAATTTAGAACGCTCAAACCTCTATGCTTTAGAGCGTGACTTTGAGGCGAAGAAGCATAAATACTTCGCCAAGTTCTATCTCAACATACTCGACGATAACCTTCTTAGTGTCTATTAATTAAGTTTTATTTTTATGCAAGATAACGCCCCTATACACATAACAAAAGCGATGGCGTTGTGGTTTCGCGAACATGGTATAAACGTCATGAAATGACCACCCTATAGTCTAGATATAAATTCAATTGAGCACCTTTAATTTCTACTCAAAGAACACGTCTATAAAGTTAACCCCCATATAAACGACGTGGTTGGCGATAAAAATAGAATCAAAGAGACCTTATTTGATGCATTATATAAGGCGTGAGAGGCGTTAGATAAGGACTACTTGCATGATCTAGTGTGAAGTATGGAAAGAAGAGTTAAAGCACTTATTGCGTTCGAGGGATGGTATACCAAGTATTAGAACTAAGAAATTTTGGGATGATACTTGTCAATTGAGTGCAAATCACTATCTAAATTATGTAGCTTCCTAGTTCTTTGCGTGGTATACAATGGATGCAAATGGGAAGGTGTTTTTTAGGTGAGGGCGAGATTCGCGAATACTTTTGTCCTAGTACTGTATATGCGCAGAAAGAATTTCTCGACTACGATGTGAAGGCGAGAGAGGACTCCGCCGTGGAAAGAGCCACTATTACCAAATTGATAAAAACTCCAAAAACGCATCAAAACATCCTGACGACAAAAGCAAGCCTGGAATGAGGCAATACGTACAGTCTCTTCTTCGATCTTGCCAAGCAAGACCTATGGCAGTATTTCATTGATACAGAGATCATTATCGACGGTGTTGATGAGAAAGCAACAATATTTGGACGGACCATTGGACTGGCTGGTGCACTAGCCTTTCTCCACGAGGAGCTATATCTAAATCCTACGAATGAGCAGCCTAAGCGTGAGCAGCTGCAGTGTTATCATCATGACCTCAAACCTCAAAACATCTTAGTTTTTGAGATGGACGGCAATGACATCTGGAAGATATCCAATTTCGGCATCTCGAAGATCAAGACAGTATCGCAAAGTCAACCAGATCTCGAATCGGAACACTTGCTCGACAAGGTTTTCAAACCGAAGAAGAACATGGACCCCAGTTCTGGGGTTAAGAATGCACGATTTGGGGGAACGTATGCCGCTCCCGAGGCCAGGGAAGAAACTAACATGGTGACAAGGAAAAGTGATGTGTGGTCTTTGGGCTGTGTGCTAGCTCTTGTCCTGACTTTCCTGGAAAGCCAGTCAAGTGGCATACATGAGTTCCAGAAAGCCCGCGGGAAGAACAGAAAGCATGACTGGTTTTTCGACTCTGAAGCACTCAAGACTAGATCGGACAATAGAAAGATATTACACTCTTCTGTATCAGATTGGCTGGATGCGCTCACCAAAAAGGCCTCGAACAGAAGCAAAGCCGAAAGCATAGCGATCCAAAAGGCTTCGAAAATGCTACGAGACAGATTGTTGATACGGAACCAGTTGCAAAGGCTATTCGCCAAAGAGATAGAGCGAGAGTTGGAAGAGATTCAATTGCGCTTCGCGAATCCAATTTTAAGCCTCCAAACAACAAATGCGCCCCTTGAAGCGAAACATACATGAAGATTATCGCTTTCGCATTTGCCCTTTCATCATATAATGTAAAACTCGAAACATATCGTTAGGTTTTAAGACGATTAGCATTTCGAGCTTTCCAAAGTGATAAAGAGATGCAAATTTAATTTCGATGACAACAATCTAGCTATCGTAAGCAACGAAACGATCGCTATAAAGTCAACAACAAACATACGATATAATTGACAAGAAATTACTTATAAATTACAAGATAAAAATTCGTAAACAAACTTCAATTTAGAATCAAAGTATCTATGCGTTGCTTTAAATTCAAACTACTTCAAGACAAATATAAAATAATCGAAAATATTTATGCAAAGTATGTTGACAAAACGTAGTGCTTTTTTTTTCTTTTATTCGTTAAGAACAACTTAAGTATAAATTACATAAAGAAGAAATTAAAGTTGTTTATTCGAAGCGTAGCTTTGTCGCCAAATGACGAACTAATAACATTTTTTCATAAATATTATCAAGAAGAAAGAAAATCGTTAAGAGTAATTTTGTGTCACATTTAAAATATATTTGATTAATCAATATTAAGATAAGAATAATAAATAGACTTACAACTTCTCTCTTATGTCTAATGAATTTTAGTACAATAAACAATTTTAATTATACGAGATTAAATGAATCTTTTGTGTCGCATGTCTTCGATGCAAAAGAAAATCTATCGTTAAAGATCATTATTTGACAATCTTAAGAAGTTGAATTGTTATTAACGAATAAGCTAATGAACTTTAAGTTTTGTAACAATAGCAAAATATTAATTGTTGTCACAAAACTTTTTAAAAACAAGACAAGTTAATTAATGTTGTACAACATATTAACTTGAAATGCGATCAACAAAAGACGTCTATTATACATTAATAGCAAAACTAAAATATAAATTTTTAAATAAACGAAAAATTAATAACTAATTATTTATTTTTAGAGATCGAACGACTTAAAAGACACTTAAAAAATTAGATTTTTTGTTGTCTTCGCTTACTAGCTCTCGTTCGTTATCATCTTACGAAAAAAAATTCATTTCGAGATTTACGATTCTTTTAAGTACAACATCTTTATTAACATTATAAATGATCAACTTTTGAACGCTCTCTTTAATAAGAATTAGCTTATTCTAATTGACAAAATTGATTAAAGAGAAAAAATAAACGTTTTTAAGATTCTTGTAAACAAGATGAAGAATCTTAAGAGCTTAGATCGTAATATCTTTATAAATGTAAAACAATACAATTTATTAAAAAATGCGTGTTGCGTTCAAGAGAAAAACGAGAAAAAAATATTGTTAATTGCAAGTATAAATACTAGAAAGCAAAAAAAAAAAATGTGTAAAATATTATTAAAACAAATAAGATAAATATAT